>Ga0307372_10000602_pt1 | contig 64088 bp, 70 predicted proteins | sample OX1MG_FD_202533 | JGI IMG/M metagenome (GOLD analysis project Ga0307372, IMG submission 202533) | Soil microbial communities from Risofladan, Vaasa, Finland - OX-1 | ecosystem: Environmental > Terrestrial > Soil > Coastal area > Acid sulfate soil | place: Finland: Risofladan, Vaasa | collected... | reverse complement strand
ACCTGGTTGATAGGCCGCGGGTGTAAGAGCAGCAATGCTTTCAGCTGAGCGGTACTAATCGGTCGAGGGCTTGACCACTCTCTACCACACTGTTCAGGGGTGCGCCATCGGGGCAGACCCCCGGCAGGCGGCTCTCATACCACGCTCTGGGCAATCCGACCCCCGACGACGGGTTCTGGCGAAGAACCCCCGGCGGCGGTACGCTTTGTCTACTAGAGATCCGGTGACGATAGCGACGGGGAAACACCTGTTCCCATTCCGAACACAGAAGTTAAGCCCGCCTGCGCCGATGGTACTGCCCTGGAGACGGGGTGGGAGAGTAGGTCATCGCCGGGTCTCTTTTTTTAACCGCCCGGGGCCCCGTAGCCGTCGGACTTAGGGACGCGCCAGCGAGTCGCCCGGGTCATCGGCGCCATCGGGTGGAAAGATCCGCCAGAGGTAATAGCCGGCTACCCCGACCATCAGGGTGTTGTCGAACCCGAACATCAAGAGGCCGCCCAGATGCTGGTCGGTGACGGCCGAGAGGCCGAGGAGTGCGGTTCGCGAAAGGTAGGCGGTGTAGATCGCGGTAGGGAGTAGGGCGAGGCTGAGCCCGACCACCACCGATGGAAGAGCGCCACAGGTCAGGTAGGCCACCTCGCCGAGCGGGCTCAGGTTCCAGCGCTCCCCTTCCCGATGGATGACGACGGCCCACCAGAAGATCAGTCCGACGGCGAGGAAACTGAGGTGCTGGAGCAAGTACCAAAGGGGATGATCGAGCGAATAGTCGAGTAGCGACGGTAGGTGCCAGAGGATGAGGATGGCGAGGTAGGCGGTGGCGGCGAGGACGGGTTGGACCAGCATCCTGAGCCCAGGGGCGGCCCGGCTGCGCAAGAGCCAGTCCACCGTGGGCTCGGGCAGGCCGCGAATCAGGAGCGGCGGAGCGACCATGGCCAGGAGAAGGTGCTGGGCCATGTGGACGCTGAACAGGTAGCGCTGGCCGGCCACGTCCAGCGCCGACTCCAAGGAGACAAAGACGATCAGCATCCCGGCACCCCAGGCGAGCGCCCGCCAGTCGGGCCGCGCGCCGGGAAAACGGAGGTAGCTGAGGAGCCCAAGGCCGCACGCCGCCCAGACCGCTGGATTGAACTCCCAGACCCCGGCCCAGTGGAGTATCGCGCTCACCGGGGAGCGGGTCGAGAAGGGGAGACGCATGACGACATCCGGGCCAGCCTCCCGCTCACCATCTCAGGCGAGCTGCCAAGCGCGGGCCGCTCAGAGCCGGCAGTCCGGAAGCGACGTGCGTCGGCACCAGCCCGTGACCGGTGATCGGGAGCTGGTTCGGTTGCCCCCAGCCGCTGGTCGGACCGGCCGGGTCAGGGGGCACCGGGACCCAGGCCGATCGGGGCACCGACCAGTTCCTGGTGGGCGACGGCGGCCAGCGCCGCGCGCCGGGGAAGTGCCGCCATCGACGCGCGCAGCTGGCCGCAGGCGGCGGTCGCGCGCTCTCCCCTTGAGAAGCGAACGCTGGCCCGGGGCCCGACCCGATCGGCAAATGTCCGGCACACCCGCAGGGGCGGCGCAACCAGGTCGCTGTTGGGGATCGAATTCATGGGGATGAGGTTGACGTGCGCGTGGATGCCGGCAGCTAGCTGACGGAGAGCGATGGCGTCCTCGGGGCGGTCGTTGACATTGGCGATGAGGACGTATTCCAAGCTCACCCGGCGCCCTGTCTTGGCGCTGAACCGCAAGGCGGCAGCCTTGAGCTCCCGCAGCGGGTAGCGGCGGTTGAGCGGCACCAACCGGTCGCGGAGGGGGTCATTGGCGGCGTGCAGCGAGACGGCCAGCCGGACCGGAAGGTTCTCCGCGGCGAGCCGGTCGATCTCCGGTACCAAGCCGCTGGTGGAGACCACGACCCGGCGGGGCGAGAGCCCCCAATCGCGCAGGAGCCGGACCGCGGACACCACCGGCTCGTAGTTGTGAAGCGGTTCCCCCATGCCCATGAAGACCACGTTGGTTGGCAGTCCCTGGCCAGCAGTGGCCCAGATCTGGGCCGCCGCCCGGACCTGATCCACGATCTCGCTGGCGCGGAGGTTGCGGCGCAGGCCCAGCTGCCCGGTCGCGCAGAACAGGCAGCCGATCGCGCAACCGACCTGGGAGCTGACACAGACGGTGTTGCGCGGCCGCCCCTGGGCTCCTCCGGGGTGGCGGATCATCACCGCCTCCAGCTCCTCGCCGTCGTGGCCCCGGAGGAGGAGCTTGATCGTCAGCCCGCGGTCGGCTGAGGTCTGGGCCACCACCTCCAGGCTCTGGTAGCAGAGCTCGGCTTCGAGCTGCTGTCGAAGGTCGCTGGGAAGGCTGACCATGCCCGAGAACCCGGGCGCCCCGCCTGCCCAGGCATGCTCCCGGATCTGGGTCGCCCGATACGCCGGCTGCTCCATTCCGGCGACCAGCTGCTGGAGCTCGCTGAGGCTCAGGCCGCCGAGCTCGCGGTGGGGAGCGTTCATCCGCCTCGGATCAAGCCCATGAACTCGCCCCTGGTCCGAGGGTCGCTCCGGAAGATCCCGGTCATCGAGCTGGTGACGGTGCGATTGCCCGGCTTCTCCACCCCGCGCATCATCGTGCAGAGGTGGTCGGCCTCGAGGACCACCGCGACACCCCGCGGCTCGAGGTGGCGCTGCAGGGTCTGGGCGATCTCGGTTGTCATCCGCTCCTGGACCTGGAGCCGCCGCGCGAAGGCGTCCACCAGCCGGGGGATCTTGCTGAGGCCGATGATCCGACCGCTGGGCAGGTAGCCGACGTGGGCCACCCCGAAGAAGGGCAGCAGGTGGTGCTCGCAGAGGCTGTAGAAGGTGATGTCCCGCACCAGGACGAGCTCGTCGTAGGCCTCCTCGAAAACCGCCTGGCCGAGAACCTGATCCAGGTCGACCCGGTATCCGGCGGTCAGGAAGTCGATCGTCTCCGCCACCCGGCGAGGTGTCGCGCGGAGCCCAGATCGGGTCGGATCCTCGCCAACCAGAGCGAGGATCCGAGCCACCAGCTCAGAGCTAGCGGCGCCCAACTCGGACGGGGCGGATGGCCCCGACCGGCTTCCGGGCTCCCTGCGATCCGAGGCGGGCGAGGTACTCACGACGCGGCGATTGTCTCAGCAACCCTCCGAAGCGGTTATTTCCCCTCGGCCGGCTCCTCCCCGAGGCGGCGCCAGAGGGTCCGGGCTGACTGGGCGCCCGCCTGGAGGCAGGCGGCAACCCCGACGCCGCCGAAGGCGGCTCCGGTGAGCTCGACCCGAACTGGGAGCGACGCGCCTACCCGGGCGACCCGGTCGCGCCAGCGGAGGTGACCGGCCCGGTACTGAGGCAGGGACCCGTGCCAGCGCTCGACGCGGGCCTCGGCCGGGAGCTCGGTCAGGCGCAGAATCGCGCGCAGTTCGCGATGCACCGTGGTCACCAGGGTGGTGTCGTCCAGGGCCAGCACCCACTCGTCGCCGAAGCTCCCCGCCGAGGCCCGCAGAATGGTCAGTCCGGACTGGCGCAGGTGGGGCCACTTGCGGTCCAAGTAGGTGCACGCTGTGACCGTGCGCCGAGGTCGACGACGGACCAGGAACCCGCTGCCAAGCAGCGGTTGGGACAGGGCGCGGTCCGGGTAGGCGAGAGTGATGGTTGCCACCGACGCGTACTCCAGCTCGCGCAGCAGGGCGGCCATCTCGCCGCTCACCGAACTGAGGAGGGTGGCCGCCGCCGGCGCCGGCAGGGCCACGACCAAGCCGTCGAACTCGCTCGCCGGTGCGCCCTGCGCCTGAAGCCGGATTCGCTCCCCCGGGAGCGTCTCCAGAGCGGTGACCGCCTGGCCCAAGCGGAGCGAGCCCGGGGGGAGCGCGCTGGTCAAACCGCCAACCAGCTGCTCCAGGCCCCGGGTGAAGCCGATGAACGGGGTTCCCCGGCCTCCGGACACCCTTGCCGGGGCAGCCTGGCGGAGCCCCCGCAACAGGCTCCCGCCGGCCTGGGTCGCCGCCACCAACTGAGGCGCCACCGCTCCGCTGCTGAGGTGGCCGGCCGGTCCCGCGTAGACACCCCCCAGAAGCGGACCGACCAGCCGGGTGAACACTGAATTGCCGACTCGCCCACCTAAGAAGGTGCCCAGAGGGCCATCGGGATCAGGCTCACCACGCCGCAGCCACGGTTCCAGCGAGGCGCGCGTCACTCCGGCCAGGCCCACGGCGCGGAGCACGTCGAGGCGCCAGGGATGGAGCGGAACGCCCAGCACCGTGTCGCGGGGAATCGCTACCAGCCGGCGCCCATCCCAGATTGATGCGCTGGTGGTCGCGGGCTGGACCATGCTCGTAGTCAGCCCCAGCTCGGCGACCAGCGCCTGGACTTGGGGGTCCCGGCCCAGCACGCTCTCAGCACCCAGGTCGACCCGGGCTCCGGCGAAATCGACCGTGAGCAGCTTGCCGCCGGGCCGGGAGCTGGCGTCGAAGACGGTCAGCGCGAGCGGGACCGAGCCCGAGGCGGCGAGCCGCCCCAGCTCGGCCGCCGCCGCCAATCCGGAGACGCCGGCTCCGATCACGGCCAGGCGGCGCGGAGTCGCGGTCAAGGGGTGGACGTGATCTGGGCCTGGGCCAGGTCGGCGAGGATGTTCACGAAGTCGGGATCGGCGTTGGGCATCGGAGTTCGGGCGATTCGCACCCCGAGTCGGACGGCCTCCGCCTGGGCCTCCACATCGAGGTCGTAGAGGATCTCCAGATGGTCGGCGGTGAACCCGCAGGCGCAGACCAGGAACTCCTGGGTTCCCTGGGCGGCCGCCTCGCGCACTACGTCGAGCAGCTCCGGGCCGAGCCAGGGCTCGCCGGTACGGGCTACGCTCTGCCAAGCGGTGGTCCAGTTGGTCAGGCGAGCCTGAGCGGCGGTCGCCGCCGCCGTCTCGCCGAGCTGGCCCGGGTAGGGGTCACCCAGTTCGCCGAGGCGGGCGGGGAGGCTGTGGGCGGTGAATACAACCAGGGGTGGCGCGGCCTGATTCGACCCGAACTTCGCGAGCTGGGCGCGGACCCGGTCCCCGAGCCAGCCCACGTAGCCTGGGTCCAGATGCCAGTCGGTGACGAATCCCAGCTCAAGCCGGCTCGGTGACGAGGCCGCGGCAACCTCCACCCGGCGCAGATACTCGCCGACGCTCATCTGGGAGTAATGGGGCGCCAGGACCAGGCCGACCGCCTGGGTGACGCCCCATTCAACCAGCCGGTCGACCGCGTCCTCGAGGAAGGGCGCCGAGTGCTTCATGCCGACCACCACTCTCCAGCTGGGGCCGTCACGGTGCCGGAGCTCTTGCTCCAGGGCCAGGGCCTGGCTTCTGGTTATCTCCTGGAGCGGTGAGCTGCCCCCGATCGCGTCGTAGCGGCGCTCCAGCTCTTGGAGAGCCGAAGCGCTCGGGGGCCGCCCTCCCCGCATGTGGGTGTAGTAGGGGAGGATCTCAGCCCGAGAGCGGGGGCTCCCGTAGGCCATGAGCAGGACTGCCTTGCTGCCCGGCTCGGATCCGAGGGCCTCGGCGGGATCGAGCGGGGAGGTTTCGGTGGAGGTCAAGTTGAATTCCCTTCCCGGCGGTGCGAGATCGATTTGTCCGATCCTGAGCACCCACTCTAGCGGCCCAGAGGCGGACCAGCTCGTTGCTACAGTAGGCCCGCTGTGGGGACCACTCCCAAGATCGTTGGCGCGCCGCCACCTACTTCGCGGACCCCTCTTCCCGGCGCTCCCGGGGCGGAGCTCCTGGAGGGGGCCAGCACCATCCTGGGGCTGTCCCAGCCGGAGATAGTCGGTGAGCTCCGGAAGTGGCCCACAGGGCTCGTCCTCGAGCTCTTCTCAGCCATGGCGCGGCTCCGGGCGTTCGACGAGCGCGCAGTCATCCTCCAGCGCCAGGGTCGCATCGGCACCTACCCGACCTTCTACGGAGAGGAGGCGGTTCAGGCGGCCAGCGTCGGGGCCGTCAGCGACCAGGACTGGCTCTTCCCCACCTACCGCCAGACGGCGGTGGTGACCCTTCGGGGGTGTCCCCCCGAGGTGCCGCTGCTGATGTGGCGGGGTCACCCCCGGGGATGGCACGACGTGATGCGGTACCGAGTGGCTCCCATCTGCGTGCCGGTGGCGACCAATCTGCCTCACGCCGTGGGAGCGGCCTGGGGCGCCAAGCTGCGCCACCTCGATCTGCTTGCGCTCGCCTACGGGGGGGACGGGGCGACCTCGACGGGCGACTTTCACGAGGCCTGCAACCTGGCCGCGGTGGTCGGTGCCCCGGTGATCTTCCTGATCACCAACAATCAGTGGGCGATCAGCACCCCGGTCAGCCGGCAGACCAAGGTTGAGCGAGTGGCCGAGAAGGCCGCCGCCTACGGCATGCCCGGGATCCGGGTCGACGCCTTCGATGTCTTCGCCTGTTACCGGGCGGTCCAGGAGGCAGCCACCCGGGCTCGGCGCGGGGAGGGCCCGACTCTGATCGAGGCGATCGGCTACCGGCTCGGCCCCCATGGCACCGCCGACGACCCGTCCCTCTACCGGGACCTGGAGGCGGACGGGCTCTGGGCGCCGATGGAGCCGATCCGGCGGACCCAGCTGGCCATCGTGGCCGCCGGACTGGCCGATGAGGCGGAGCTGGAGCGGATCCGCCAGAGCGCCTCGGCGGCGCTCAAGGATATTGGCGACCTGGTCGAGGCGGAGCCCCCGGTTTCCATCGAAGAGATCGCGACGACGGTTCATCGCGAGACCCCCTGGGAGCTGGCCGGGGCCGGTCTGCGCGAGCCCTCCTGGACGACCTCCGGCGGAGACCTGGATTGAGGCCGGAGCTGGAGCTCAACATGGTCGAGGCCATCAACCGGGGCTTGGGCCAGCTGCTCGACGAGGATCCCGCTAGCGTGCTGTTGGGGGAAGACATCGGAGCCAACGGCGGGGTCTTCCGCGCCACCGCTGGTCTCCAGGAGCGGTTCGGCCGGGAGCGCGTGATCGACACTCCGCTCTGCGAGGCGGGGTTCGTAGGGGCGGCGATCGGGATGTGCCTGGTTGGCCTCCACCCGGTGGTGGAGATACAGTTCGACGCTTTCGTCTATCCCGCGTTCGAACAGCTGATCTCGCAGGCGGCCCGGTTCCGGTGGCGGACCAGGGGCGAGTACGGACTGCCCCTGGTGGTCCGTATCCCCTACGGGGGGGGAACCCGGGCGCCCGAGCTGCATTCGGATTCCCCGGAGACCCTCTTCAGTCACATGCCGGGGCTGCGGGTGGTGATTCCTTCGGACTCCGTCTCCGCCGGTGAGCTGCTCCTGGCGGCGTCGCGCTGCGGCGATCCGGTGATATTCCTCGAGCCCAAGCGGATGTACCGCCGGGGTCGCCAGGGGGTGCCGCCCACCTTTGCCACCGCGGACCTCGGTCGGGCGGCGGTGCTGCGACCGGGCGACGATCTTACTTTGGTCGCCTACGGGGCCATGATCGAGGTCGCCCAGGGTGCCGCGGAGAGGCTGGCCCAGGAGGGGGTGTCGACCAGGGTGCTCGACCTTCGGTGCATCTACCCGCTCGACCGCGAAAGTCTGCTGGCGGCCGCCCGGGAGACCGGACGGGTGCTAGTGGTCCACGAGGCGCCCCGGCACTGCGGGCTGGGGGCGGAGGTCGCGGCTCTGCTTCAGGAGGAGGTCGCCGACGCTCTCCTGGCGCCCACACTGCGGGTCACCGGCATGGACATGCCCTTTCCGCTTTCCCAGAACGAGGAGGACGCGCTCCCGTCGGTGGAAAGGGTGCTCGCGGCGGCCCACACCATGCTCGAGTACTGACCGAAATGGCAGAGTTCAGGCTTCCCGACCTGGGCGAGGGGGTGACCGAAGGCGAGCTGGTGGAGTGGCGCGTCCATCAGGGTGAGACGGTAGAGCGGGACCAGATTCTAGGGGTGATCGGGACTGACAAGGCGACGGTCGAGATCCCCTCGCCGTTCGCCGGCGTTGTCGAGGCAGTACTGGTCGCGGAGGGTGCCCGGATCCGGGTCGGAGATGCGCTCCTCCGGGTTGGCGACCCAGCGGGACCAGCCGCGCCGCGGACCCTTCCTGAACCGGCTCGGGGCATCCCTCGACCGGCGCCTCGGCCGGCCGCGAAGCCAACCGGCGCCGGCCGGGTGCCGGCGCTGCCTTCGGTGCGGCGGGCGGCCCGGGAGCGGGGAGTCCAACTCGACTCGGTGGTCGGATCTGGGGCCGGGGGGCGGGTTCGGTTGCCGGACCTGATGGGACCGGGAAGGCGGGTGCCCCTGAGGGGGCCGGCCCGGGCGATGGCGGAGCGGGTGGCGACCGGCCACCAGCACGTGCCCCAGGTCACGGTGGTGCTGGAGGCGGACATGTCGGCTTTGGAGGCGCGCGTGGCGGCGGGAGCGGCCCTGTCTACCTTGCCAGCACCCTCCCTGTTGGGGCTGATCTGCTTCGCCACCCTGGCTGAGCTAGCCGGAGCGCCAATCTTCAATGCCAGCCTGGACGAAGAGAGGCTGGAGCTCGTCTACCACGATCACGTTCAGCTCGGGATCGCCATCCAGACTGAGGGCGGACTCCGGGTGGCCACGATTCGCGACGCCGACCTCCTCTCCCCGGGTGACTTCCAGCAGGAGCTGGAGCGGGTGGTCGCTGGAGGTCGGGCTGGGACGCTCACCGCGGCGGAGCTGAGTGGGTCCACCTTCACGATCTCGAGCGGGGGCAAACAGGGTGGGCTGCTGGCGACGCCGCTCGTGAACTGGCCCAATTTGGCCATCCTCGGGGTTCACGCAATTCAGGACCGGGCCGTGGTCAGAGACGGCCAGCTGGCGGTGGGACGCCGGGCCAACCTATCTCTCTCGTTCGACCACCGGGTGATCGATGGCATGACCGCGTCTCGGCTGCTCTATCAGCTGGAGTCCCGGCTTGCCAACTGGACTGAGGAGTGAGGATCACCGGATCGGGAGCGGGCGGGGGATGGTGCCGAGACCGGGAGTTGAACCCGGACGAGCTTGCGCTCACTGCCCCCTCAAAGCAGCGTGTCTACCATTTCACCACCTCGGCACGCCCCTCTGATCTTACCCGGATGGGCCCACCCCTTCCCGGCTGGGGGCTCCGCTGATCGGCTCCGACGCTCCCTCGACCGCAATCGATTCCTCCCGCGGATTCCTGCGGCTCCCGGAGGCTCCTCTAGATGGGGAGGAGTCGCGGTGACCGCCCCGTCCCCGCTGGTCCGTCTGCGTCAACTCTGTCTGGCATTCCCGGAAGTCGTGGAAGACCCGTACGGGGTCGGCAACCCCTCGTTCAAGATCGCCGGCAAGATCTTCGTCATGCATGTCGTCGACCAACACGGTGACGGCCGAACCGGATTTTGGTGCAAGGCGCGAGAGAGTGCCCAATTGGCCCTCACCTCGAGCGACCCCGAACGGTACTTCATTCCCCCTTACGTGGGGCGCTACGGCTGGGTCGGGGTGCGTCTGGACCGCAAGGTGGATTGGACCGAGGCCCAGGGTCTGATCCTGGACAGCTACCTTCTGATCGCGCCGAGGCGGCTGACCAGAACGCTCTGAAGCTGTGCTAGGCTGAACTCGTCTTCGGGGCAGGGTGAGAATCCCGACCGGCGGTAACAGCCCGCGAGCGCGACGAGGTAATCCCTCCGAGCGCAGGACTCGGTGGAATCCCGGGGCCGACAGTCAGAGGCGCGAACCGAGCGTTCGCCCTCGAGTCTGGATGGGAGAAGACGGGTCCGGACGCCCATTTGCCCGGTCCCTACTCCCTGCCTCGCAGCAGGGAGTACATGTGAGCGAAGGACCCGCCGGCCCGACCCGGGGAAGCGCTGATCCGATGGTGCGCGCCCTGGAGTTGGCTCGGGGCGGGCTGGGTCGGACCTCGCCCAATCCGATGGTGGGCGCGGTGCTCACCCGTGACGGAATGGTCGTGGGCGAGGGCTTCCACCAACGGGCCGGCGCGGCCCACGCCGAGGTGGTGGCGCTCGAGCAAGCGGGCGATGCTGCCCGAGGCGCCATCCTGTGGGTGACGCTGGAGCCCTGCTGCCACCAGGGCAGGACCGGTCCCTGCACCGAGCGGCTCCTGGCAGCCGGGGTCACGGAGGTGCACGTCGCAACCCTGGACCCCAATCCCCTGGTTCACGGCCAGGGGCTGGCCCGGCTGCGCGGGGCGGGGGTCTCCGTCTCGCTGGGAGAGCATGCCGAAGAGGCCCAACTGCTGATTCGCGACTTCACGATCTGGGTCAGCACGGGCCGACCCGCGGTGACCCTGAAATTCGCCATGAGCCTGGACGGCAAGGTGGCCACAGCTGGGGGCGACTCGCAGTGGATCACCTCGGCACCGGCCCGGGCTCGAGCCCACCGGCTCCGGGCCGAGCACGACGCGGTCATGGTCGGCTCCGGGACGGTGCTCGCCGACGACCCCCGGCTGACGGCGCGCCAGGTCCCGGCCGGGTCCCGGCAGCCGCTCCGGGTGATCGTCGATAGCCGCCTGCGGACGCCGCCGACTTCCCGGCTCCTGGCCACCGCCGGAGGCCCCGTGCTGATCGCGACCGTGACCGAGGCGGAGCCGGCCCGGGCCAAGGCTCTGGAAGAGGCCGGAGCCGAGGTCGTCACCTTTGCCGCGGTCGCGGGTCGGGTGCCACTTCCGGCGCTGCTGCAGCGGCTGGGTGACCGCCAGATCACCAGCCTGCTCGTCGAGGGCGGTCCCACCCTCCTGGGCTCGCTCTGGTCGGAGCGATTGGGGGACCGGGTCGCCGCCTTCGTCGCGCCCCTGCTGGTGGGTGGCGCCGGAGCGCCGAGCCCGTTCGGCGGGCTCGGCGCTGTGTCCCTGGAGCACGGCTGGCGCGCCGTCGGGCTGCAAGCGGAGCCGGTCGGATCCGATCTCCTGCTGACCGCGGAGGTGTAGCTCGTGTTCTCAGGAATAGTCTCGGCGGTGGGGCGGGTGGAAGCCCTCCCCAGCGGGGCGGCCGGGGAGTTGCTGATCGCACCTCCTCCCAATTGGGGCCAGTTCGAGATCGGGGACAGCGTGGCGGTAAACGGCTGCTGCCTGACGGTGGTGCGCCGGGAGCAGCAGCGCTTGGCTGTGGAGGTGATGCCCGAGACCCTGCGGCGCACCAACCTGGGCCAGCTGCTGATCGGGGGGCCGGTCAACCTGGAGTCGGCGCTCTCCCTGGGAGCTCCCGTCGGTGGGCACCTGATGAGTGGACATGTCGACGCCACCGGGGTGGTGGCCCAGGTGGACCGGGAGGGGAACGCCCGCTGGGTCAGGCTCCACGTCCCCGCTCAGGTCGGCCGCTACTGCGTGGCGCAGGGGTCGATCGGCATTGACGGCTGCTCCCTGACCCTGGTCTCTGTTCAAGACGCCCCCCAGGGAGGCGCCGAGGTCTCGATTTCACTGATCCCCCACACCGTGGCCACCACCGTTGCCGGCAACTACCGGCCGGGCTCGGTCGTCAACCTCGAGGTCGACTCGGTTGCTCGTCTGATCGAGCGGCTGCTGGCGCCCCACCTGGGTCCCGGCCCGGGCCTACTCGTCCAGAGTGGCGGCCCGGCCCTGGAGGGCGGCTGAGGTGGAGTTCGCTCGGCTCGAGCTGGCCCTGGAGGCGTTCCGCCGGGGTGAATTCGTGATCGTGGTCGACGATGAGGACCGCGAGAATGAGGGAGACCTCTGCCTGGCCGCCGAGGCGGCCACTCCCGAGAAAGTCAACTTCATGATGACCGAGGCGCGGGGATTGATCTGCGTCGCCATGGAGCCCGCGCGCCTCGATCAGCTCGAGCTGCCCCCGATGATGGAGAACAACACCTCGCGCTACCGAACCGCCTTCGCGGTCTCGGTGGATGCCGCCGGCGAGCGGGTGACTACCGGGATCAGCGCCCAGGATCGGGCGGTCACCATCCGTTCCCTGGCCGACCCCGAGTTCCAGGTGGGCGACTTCGCCCGCCCGGGCCATGTCTTCCCGCTCCGGGCCAGGCCGGGTGGGGTGCTTGAGCGTGCCGGCCACACCGAGGCGGTCACCGACCTCTGCCGGCTGACCGGGCTCACCCCGGCCGGGGTTGTCTGCGAGATCGCGAACCAGGATGGAACGATGGCCCGGCGCCCGGAATTGGAACAGTTCGGGGCGCGCCATCAGATTCCGATCATTAGCATCGACGGGCTGATCGCCTACCGCCGCCAGCGCGAGAAGCTGGTCGAACGGGGCGCCGAGACGGTGATCCCGACCGCGGCGGGTAGTTGGCGGACGATCGGCTACCGCGACCGGATCACCGGTTCTGTCCACCTGGCGATGGTCTTCGGCGACCCGGCCCCGGAGCGTCCGGTGCTGGTTCGGGTCCACAGCGAGTGCCTCACCGGCGACGTATTCGGGTCCCAGCGCTGCGACTGCCAGGCCCAGCTGCACCAGGCGCTCCGGCAGATCACCAACGCTGGAGAGGGGGTGGTCGTCTACCTGCGCCAGGAAGGGCGCGGAATCGGACTCATGGACAAGCTGCGGGCCTATTCGCTCCAGGACCAGGGCCGGGACACGGTCGAGGCCAACCTGGAGCTGGGCTACCCGGCTGACGGGCGCGACTACCAGATCGGGAGCCAGATCCTGTCCGACCTCGGGCTGCGCCGTCTCCGGGTGATGAGCAACAACCCGCGCAAGTACTACGGGCTCCAGGGGCACGGGCTGGAAATGGTCGAGCGAGTTCCGATCGAGGTTGCCGCCAACCCCCACAACCAGCGCTACCTGAGCACCAAGCGCGACAAGCTGGGTCATCTCCTGGAGCAGGTCGATGAGTCCCGGGAGGGGGTCCTGTGAGAGTGCTCGAGGGGAGCCTGGCGGGCGCCGGGCTGCGGGTGAGCCTGGTGGCTTCCCGGTTCAACGAGACGGTCGTGGGGCAGTTGGTCGAGGGAGCCCATCGGGCGCTTCGCCAGCACGGGGTGGGCGCCGCGGAGATCGAGCTGGTCTGGGTCCCGGGTTGCCTGGAGATTCCGGTGGCGGCCGCCGAGCTGATCGAACGGGGCGGGCTGGACGCGCTGGTTGCGCTGGGCGCGGTGATCCGGGGCGAGACACCCCATTTCGATTACGTCGCCGCGGCGGTGAGCTCGGGAATCGCCGACCTCGCCCGGCAGACCCGGGTTCCGATCGGGTTCGGAGTGCTGACCGTGAACTCGGTGCTCCAGGCCCAGGAGCGCGCCGGGGGCAAGCTCGGCAACAAGGGCTACGAGGCCGCCCAGACCGCCCTGGAGATGGTCTCGGTGCTGGGTCAGCTGCGCCAACAAGGGACCGGGCTGGGGCCGGGCTAGCCCGGGGGCGGGGCGGGAGTCCTCAGGCGGACTTGGTCGAGGTGCGCAGGCAGCGGGTGCAGATCCGCATCCGCTGGGGCAGCCCGCCACCCCGGGGGGTGATCCGGGCGCTCACCAGGTTGGGCATGAAGCGCCGCCGCGTGTGTACCTTGGAGTGGCTCACATTGTTGCCCGCCACCGGTCCTTTGCCGCAGATCTCGCACCGCTTCGCCATGACGACCTCGAAGAAAGCTGAGCTTGAGGGTCCCTCCGCGGGGACCGAACCCCGAGTATGATTCCGGCCGCAGTTTACCAGCCGCGCCGCGGCATGCCAGCCGGCGCTCCGGATGGCGGGACCGAGCGCCCTTAGGGGAAGGCCACCGTGCCAAGCAACCGGCCGCTCTTGCAGACCCACGCCCTGGGCACCGTGGAGGTGTCGCCCCGGGTGGTGGCCATGCTGACCGCCAAGGCGGCCGGCGACTGCTACGGGATCGTGGGCATGTCGGCCCGCGGGTTACGGGATGGACTGGCTGAGCTGCTCAACCGGAACAGCGCCGAGCGGGGAATCGAGCTGCGGGTCCTCGAGGACGGGCTCGGGATCGACCTCTATGTGATCGTCGACCATGGGGTCCGGATTCTGGAGGTGGCCCACAACCTGATGAGCGCGGTGGCTTACAGCCTGGAGCACCATCTGGGCCTCAAGGTGCTCGAGGTCAACGTCAACGTGCAGGGGGTGCGGCCTCCCGAGGAGCAGGATGGCCGCAGCTGAGTCCGCCGTCCCTGAGGTGCCGGATACAGTCACCGGGGGGGTGCTGCGGCAGGGCCTCGACCGGGCGCTTTGGCGACTCTCCGAGCAGAAGGCCCACATCAACCAGCTCAACGTCTTCCCGGTACCCGACGGGGACACCGGGACCAACCTGCACCTGACCCTCGAGTCGGCCTGCCAGGAGGTCGACCAACTGCCCGAGGAGGCGTCCGTGGCGGCGGTCAGCAAGGCCGCCGCGCACGGCTCGCTGATGGGCGCCCGGGGCAACTCCGGGGTGATCCTCTCGCAGGTGCTGCGAGGCTGGTCCGCCCGTCTCCAGGATCACGAGTTCCTGGACCGAGTGGGGCTCTGCGATGCGCTCGCGGAGGGATCGCGGGTGGCCTACCTGGCGGTGAAGCGGCCGGTTGAGGGGACGATCCTGTCGGTGGCGCGGGACGCTGCCCGGGCGGCCCAGAAGTCACTCGACCGGGGCCAGGACCTGGTCCAGGTGGCCGAGGCGGCGGTGGCGGAGGCGTGGGCCGCGGTGGAGCGCAGCCGGGACCAGATGGAAGTCCTGCGCCAGGCGGGGGTCGTCGACGCCGGGGGTTTCGGGCTGGCGGTGATCCTGACCGCAGTGCTGGAGCGGCTGAGCGGGGCGAGCCTGGCCCAGCCCGCCCTCGAGGTGGGTCGTGTCCGGATGCCCCGGCCCACCCTGGTGCCGTCCGTCGGGGCCGGGGCGGCGGCGGCGCCGACCGGAGGCTTCGGCTACTGCACGGAGTTCGCCCTGATCGGCGCGGAGCTGGAGGTGGACGAGATTCGCTCCCGCCTGGGCGAGGACCGGGAGGACGACTCGGCGCTGGTCGTCGGCGAGCCCGGCCTGCTGCACGTCCATCTCCACACTCGGGAGCCCTGGGAGCTGCTCACCAAGGCGGCCCAGCTGGGCACGATCGAGCGCCTCAAGATCGAGGATATGACCGCCCAGCACCAGACCGCGCGGCGGCTTGCCGAGGCACCCGAGCGGGATCCGGCCACCCTCCCTCTGGGGGTGGTGGCGGTCGCGCAGGGGAAGGGCTTTCGGGAGCTTCTGCTGGGGCTGGGCGCGCGTGTGGTGGTGGAGGGAGGGCAGAGTCAAAACCCTTCCACCGAGCAGATCCTGGCCGGAATCGAGCAGGTGGGAGCAGAGGACGTGCTGATCTTGCCCAACAACGGCAACCTGGTGCTGGGGGCGGAGCAGGCGGCCGGGCTCTCGGCTCGGGAGGCCCAGGTGGTGCCGTCTCGGAACCTGCCGCAGGGCATAGCCGCCCTGCTGGCGTTCGATCCGGAGTCCCCCTTGGAGGTGAACCGCCTCCGGATGGAGCGGGCGATCGCGGGAGTGCACGCCATCGAGGTCACCACCGCGGTCCGCGACAGCCAGCTGGGCGGACGCCTGGTCGAAGTCGGCGCGGTGATCGGTCTTCTTGACGGCGAGTTGGTCAGTTCCGGCGATCGGGTCGACCGGGTCGTGGTCGAGGCTCTGGCGGCCCTGCCCCGGGACTCGGTGGAGGTGGTCACTCTGTACCGGGGGGAGGCGGTCGAGCCCCAGGCCAGCGAGCAGTTGGAGGAGGCCATCCGAACCCGCTTCCCCGGGCTCGAGGTGGAGCGCCACGACGGGGGCCAGTCCCTCTACCAGTTCATCATCTCCGCCGAATGACGGGAGCCTCCGGTGACCGTCCGGATCGTCACTGACAGCACCTGCGACCTGCCCGAGCTCCGGCGTCAGACCGCCGGGGTCGTCACCGTACCCCTGCGGCTCCAGTTCGGGGACCGCGAGTTCCGCGACCGCGTCGACCTCGACGACCGCCAATTCCTGGACCGGCTGAGCATCTCCCGGCAGCCGCCCAAGACCTCGCAGCCTCCGCCGGGAGAGTTCGAGGAGGTCTACCGCGGCCTGCTCGAGGATCCTCGCGACGAGGTGATCTCGATCCACATCGCGGCCGCCCTCAGCGGCACGGTCGGGTCGGCGACGGTGGCCGCAGCCGCGGTCGACCCGGCGCGGATCCACGTCGTCGACAGCCGCTCGGTCAGCCTGGGCACCGGATTCCAGGTGCTGGCCGCGGTGGAGCTGGCCGGCCAGGGCGAGTCCACCACCTCGATTCTTGCGCAGCTGGCCACCATGTCCGGTCGCACCGGGATCATCTGCCTGCTCGACACCCTGCGCTACCTCCAGCTGGGGGGCCGGATCGGGAAGGTGCAGGCGATGGTGGGGGGCGTTTTGTCGATCAAGCCACTGATCAGCCTGGGCGAGGATGGTGCCGTGGTCCCGGTGGGCCGGGTCCGCAGCCGGTCGGCCGGGATCCGCCGGCTCAGCGAACTGCTGGTGGAGCACCGTCCCCTGGCCCGCTGCGGCGTGCTCTACGTCGGTGACCAAGGGGATGCCGAGCGCCTGCTCGCAGACGCCCGGGGGACATTCCCCGGGATGGACATCCTGATCCAGCACGCCAGCCCCGTGATCAGCAGCCACTGCGGTCCGGGTACCCTCGCCTACTGCTTCCTTGAGTCCCGGAAGTAGCGGCCCTCCCGCCGCCCAGAGGCGGGCGGGGAGGGGGGCCGTCCCGACCCAGGCGGTCACCTTGGAAACCCCGCTCGCCCTACTGCCCAGGATCTCGCCCGCGCGGCTGGAAGGGCTCCGCCGGCTCGGCTGCCGCACGGTCCGCGATCTGCTCTGGTACCTGCCGCGCCGCCACGACGACCAACGCGAAAGGCTGACCCTGGCCCAGCTCAGGGTGGGCCAGGCGGCCACCGTCGAGGTGGAGGTAGTCGCGGTGCGGGCGCGTCGGGCCCGGTACCGGAAGCTAGACCTGGTCGAGGCCGAGGTGAGCGACGGTTCGGACCAGTTGGAAGTGGTCTGGTTCAACCAGCCCCACCTCCGCCACCTGCTCCACCCGGGGGACCGGGTGACCCTGCACGGCAAGGCGATCCGGGGACGCCGAGGCGGGTTGCAGCTGCGCAATCCCGACGTCGAGCGCGAGCGCAAGCTGGTCACCCAGTCCAGCGTGGGAGTGCTGGTGCCCACCTACCCGGAGACCTATGGGATCACCTCGCGCTGGCTGCGGGCCCAGGTGGCCCAACTGCTGCCCCTGGCTGCCGGAATCGAGGACCCGCTGCCGGCCGCGATATTGGCCCAGGAAAAGCTGATCCCACTTCGGGTCGCCCTTCGCGACGTTCACTTCCCGGCCGATCAGCGCGCCCTTGACCGGGCCCAGGAGCGATTCGGGTTCGACGAGCTCTTCTATCCCCAGCTGGCGGCGCTCTTGGCCCGCCGCCAGCGGCTGCGACGCTCCGGAGTGCGGAGCCCCTACAGCTACGGCATCGCTCGGGAGTTCGTCGCCAGCTTGCCCTTCAAGTTGACCGACGACCAGCGGCGGGCGGCCCACGAGATCCTCACCGACATGGACCGACCTTCTCCGATGAACCGGCTGCTCCAGGGGGATGTCGGCTCGGGCAAGACCGTGGTGGCGGCGATGGCGGCCCGGCTGGCGATCGCCGCGCGCCACCAGGTGGTGCTCATGGCCCCCACCGAGATCCTCGCCCGGCAGCATTTTTTGACCCTTCGTGACCTTCTCTCCAAGTTCGAAATCTGGCCCCGCCTCCTGGTCGGGAGCACTCCCGCCGCCCAGCGTCGGGAGATCCTGGGAGGGCTGGGGACGGGTGCCGACCAGCTGGTGGTGGGAACCCATGCCCTGATCGAGGACGACGTCGGGTTTCCCGATCTCGGGCTGTGCATCGTGGACGAGCAGCATCGCTTCGGGGTGGCCCAGCGGCTGCAGCTCCTGGAGAAGGCCAGGGTCAACCCCGATTTCCTCTCCATGACGGCCACCCCGATCCCCCGGTCGCTGGCCCGGACCCTCTATGGAGACCTCGACGTAAGCCAGATCCGGCATCTGCCGCCCGACCGGATTCCGATCGAAACCCGGGTCGTCGAGCCCGCCCAGCGGGAAGCCGCCTACGCCTTCATCCGCACCCAGGTCGAAGGCGGGCGCCAGGCTTTCATCATCTGCCCACTGGTCGAGGACTCGCCGCTGCGTCAGTCCCGCTCCGCCACCACCGAGTTCGAACGGCTGCAGACCGACGTCCTTCCCGACCTGCGGCTGATCCTGCTCCACGGCAAGATGCCCGCCAGGGAGAAGGCCCGCCGGATGGAGGCCTTCGGAAAGGGCGAGTTCGACGTCCTGGTGGCCACCAGCATCATCGAGGTCGGGGTCGATGTCCCCAACGCCACCGTGATCGGGATCGAGGACGCCGACCGTTTCGGGCTGGCCCAGCTGCACCAGTTCCGGGGCCGGGTGGGACGTGGTCCCTTTCCCTCCTACTGCCTGCTCTTCGCCGAGAGCGAGGAGCAGGGCCCGCGGAGCCGGTTGCAGGCGTTGGCCGAACATGCGGACGGTTTCGAGCTGGCTGAGATCGACCTCAAGCAGAGGGGGGCGGGAGAACCCTACGGCCTGCGCCAGCACGGACTTCCCGAGATGAGGGTCGGCGACCTCCTCGACGAGGGGCTCCGGCGTCGCGCCCGCTCGGCGGCGGAGGCACTCCTCGACCGTGATCCCGAGCTGCGCGATCCGGTCCTGCGCCGCCAGATGCGTCACTACCAGGTGGTGTTCGAGTTCGACTGAGCTACCGGCGCCTATCATGCGGCCACCGCCGGCCGCGGTTCCTGGGCAGGGGCGTTCCGCTCGACCGGGAGAAGTGGCCGGGATCGTCCCCGGACGACACTTGCCTGCCATCCTTGGCAGGTGCCGCCGCCGCCCCGCCCCCGGAGATCCTCAAGGCCGCCGCGATCCCCCGGCGCCCGGCTCACCGGGGGGGAGGCGGCCGGACGCCGCCTCCAGACCGAGGCCGGATCCGACCTGCGGGCGACGACCGGTGTGGCCCGGGCGGCCTGCTTCAACATCCTGGGCGAGCTGGTGCAGGAGGCCCGAGTGGTCGACCTCTTCGCCGGGGCGGGCAGCTTGGGCCTGGAGGCGCTCTCCAGGGGCGCCCCGTGGGCGACCTTCGTCGAGGTCAGCCGGCACCGCGCCAAGCTGATCGAGGCCAACCTGGAGACACTCGGTTGGGCGGCCCGGGCCGAGGTCGTGGTCGGGGACGCCATCGCCTGGCTCAATCGGCGATCCCCCCAGCTGGCGGGCAGCCGGCTGATCCTGCTCGACCCTCCCTATCGGGAAGGGGGCCCCCAGCTCTGCCTGAAAGCGCTGCAGCTCCTGGGCGAGGTGGTGGCAGCGGGGGACTGGGATCCCCTGGTGGTGGCCGAGCACCATCGCGACTTATCGGTACCGCCGGTCGTCGGAGCGTTAAATTGCGTGCGTACCGCGCGGTACGGCACCACAGTCCTCTCGTTCTTCCGGAGGCCCCCATGACCACCGCGGTGTATCCCGGCAGCTTCGACCCGATCCACAGTGGTCATCTCGACGTGATCGGCAGGGCCGGCGAGATCTTCGACCGGGTCGTGGTCGGCGTCCTCGACAACGAGCAGAAGAGCTACCTCTTCTCGGTCGAGGAGCGGGCCGAGCTGGTCCGCGAGAGCTTGCCCCCGGGGTCGCCGGTAGAGGTCAGGCACTTCTCCGGCCTGGCGGTCACCTTCGCCGCCAGCGAGGGCGCGAGCGTGATCGTGCGCGGGCTGCGGGCGGTCTCCGACCTGGACAGCGAGTTCCAAATGGCACTCATGAACCGGCGGCTGCAGCCCAAGGTGCACACCGTTTTTTTGACCACCGGCTTCTCCAATGTCTACCTGAGCTCGTCTCTGCTCAAGGATGTCTGCGCCCATGGGGGTAGCATCGAGGGGTTGGTTTCGCCGGCGGTCGAGCGAGCGCTGCAGCAGCGGCTGGCGGCCACCGGGTCGGCCCCCGTCCGGGCCGGGTAGAGGAGAGAGCATGGCCGACGATCCAGACGAACTGGACCAGGACCGCGAGGGGGTTTCGATCTTCGACGTCCTCGACCGCTTGGAGGCCCTGGTCAACCAGAGCCGCCGGCTGCCGCTGACCTCGAGCATCGTGGTCGGCGAGGAGGAGATCCTGGAGGCTCTCGACCAGATCCGGGTGTCGCTGCCAGACGAGATCCGGGAGGCGCGGATGGTGCTCGAGACCAGGGATGCTCGGCTGCGGGAGGCAGCCGAGCAGGCCGATCAGACGATCATGGCCGCCCAGGAGCGAGCCGACCGCCTCACCGACGACCACGAGCTCACCCGCCGGGCCACGGCCGAGGCCGACCGGCTCGTGACCGAGGCCCGCGACCGCAGTCGCAAGATGCGCCGGGAGACGGAGGACTACATCCGCGACCGGATGGAGGAACTGGAGACCGAGCTCGCCTCGGCTCTGGCCCAGGTGCGGCGGGGGCTGGAAACGCTGGTGCCCGGGCAGGAGGGGGACGAGAAGCCCAAGGCTCGGGGGCGGCGGCGCTGAGCGAATTCGGGTCGCCTGCTAGACTCCCACCTCGTCATGGCTCTACCCAAAGAACGAATCCCCAAGGCCCGCCGCGACCGCCGTCGCTCCCACCTGGCTCTGCACGGACCGGTGCTTTCGCCATGCCCCCGCTGCCGGCAGCCGCGCCGCCCCCACACGGTCTGCCCCAACTGCGGTCAGTACAAAGGGCGCGAGGTCATCGCGACTGAGTAGGAGCCGCCTTGGGGGGGGCGACTCCCCGAACTGGCTTCCGGTGACCGGCACCGGGAGCGCGCTGCTCTTCCCGGGCCAGGGAGCCCAAGCCGCCGGAATGGGCTTGGAGTTGGTCGCCGCCGGGCATCAGCCCCACCTCCTCCGGCTGGCGGCCGAGCAAGGCGTCCCGCTGGAGCAGCTGCTGGTCACCGCGACCACTGAGCAGCTGCGGCCCACCGAGGTGGCCCAGCCCGCCCTCTTCTACACCGGAGTCGCCCTCTCCCAGCTCCTGCTCGAGGGAGGGCTCGTGCCGGTCGCCGCGGCCGGGCACAGCCTGGGCGAGTACTGCGCGGTGGTCGCGGCCGGCTCCATGAGCGCTGAGGACGGCATGACCCTGGTACTGGAACGGGGTCGGTTGATGGCGGCCGCCCCCCCGGGCACGATGGCCGCCGTCCTCGGGCTCGAGCGCGAGCGGCTGGAGTCGCTCTGCCGGGAAGCGGCTGAGCCGGACGGATGCTGCGTCGTCGCCAACGACAACGCCCCGGGCCAGCTCGTAGTCTCGGGCAGCCTGGAGGCGATCGAGCGGCTGGCGGGGCTGGCTAGGACGGCGGGAGCCCGCCGAGTGGTGCCGCTCCCCGTGGGGGGCGCCTTCCACTCTCCGCTGATGGCCGAATCCGCCGCCGCATTCCGGGTCCTGCTGGACCGGGTGGCGATCGCGAACCCCCGCTTCGGGGTTGCCGCCGGAGTCTCGGGGACCATCTCCCACACCGCAGCTGAAGTCCGCCGCGGCCTCGAGGATCAGCTGGCAGGGTCGGTGCGCTGGGCCGATTCGGTTCAGTCCCTGGCCCGAGCCGGAGCCGCCACCTTCCTGGAGTGCGGCCCCGGGTCGACCTTGGCCGGACTGGTCCGCCGGATCCTCCCCGGGGCGGAGACCATCTCGGTGGACTCGCCCCAGGGTGCCACCCGAGCCCTCTCCGCGCTGGCGCCACCTGACGACCGCCCCCTTGGGGGCGAACAGAGGTAGGAGGTTCGGCCCCGGCTTACAATGGCCCCCAGCTTGCCCCGGCAGATGTACCCCTCAGCGGCCCAGCCGCCCTTCTCGGCAGTCGGGCTGTGAAGTCATTCGTCCGGCGCCTGTCCGGCTCCCGGCCGGAGCCGGACCCGGCGGAGCCGCTTGCCGGCCCGACCTCGGGCGAGCCCGGAAGCGGTGCAGGCGCCGCAAGCTTTACCGTATTGCCCGGCGAACGCCTCAGTGGCACCGGCGCCGGCGGGGCGGAGACACCGGATCCAGGGCGGCTGGAACGACCCGGGATCGAGAGCCCGACGGACTCGGTCGAAGGGGCGGGGGGCCCGCTTCCAGAACATCAGGAAGAGCAGACGACCACAGGTCGTTCAACTAGGGGAAGAGATGGCAGACACGAGCTGGGATGGGTTCAAGGCGATAGTGGTGGAACAGCTGGGCGTCGAGACGGACCAGGTCAAGCCGGAAGCCAACTTCGTGGAGGATCTGAACGCCGACTCGCTGGATCTGGTGGAGCTGATCATGGCCTTCGAGGAGGCCTACGGGATGGAGATCCCGGACGAGGACGCGGAGAAGATCCAGACAGTGGGTCAGGCCTGGGATTACATCAAGGATCACCTGGACCTGACCAGCTAGCCGCGGGCGAGCCCGCCCGACCAGCGGCTCGGCGGCGGCGAGCCCAGCTGAGCGCCGCCGAGCAGGCGGACCAGGAGCGCGAGGCTGATCTCCGGCTTGACGAGCTGGAGGCACGGCTGGAGATCCGGTTCAAGCGCCGGGAGTGGTTGCTGGAGGCGATGACCCACACCTCCTGGATCAACGAACGGGGGGACGAGGGGCGCGATAACGAGCGGCTCGAGTATCTCGGCGATGCGGTCCTGGAATTGGTGGCCGCCGAGTACCTCTTCAATCGGTTTCCCTCCTACGACGAGGGGCAGCTGACCCAGATGCGCTCCTCTTTGGTCAGCACCGTGGCCCTGGCTGGTATCGGCGAGCAGCTCCGGCTCGGCGAGGCGCTTCGGCTGGGTCGGGGGGCCACCAAGTCGGGAGCACGCCGGCTCACCTCGCTGCACGCCAACGCCTTCGAGGCGATCATCGGCGCCACCTTCTTGGACCAGGGCTATCGCAAGGCCGGCAAGATCTTCCTCTCCCGGATCGGCGACCTCAGCTCCTGGACTGACCCCAACTTCAAGGGACGGCTCCAAGCGCTGGCCCAGGAGCGCTACGGCATGCCGCCCCTCTACCGGACCATCCCGGAGGGGAACGCCCGCCCCCGGCAGTACCTATCCCAGGTCTCGGTCGAGGGCGGGCCGGTTCTGGGGGAGGGTCGGGGGGGGACCAAACAGGCAGCCGAGCAGGGGGCCGCCCGAGCCGCCATCGACCACATGGTTGCGCCCGCCTCCCGGAAGCGGCGTCGTGGCGGGCGGACCGGGGTGGGCGCCGCGGACACGCCCTCACCGCGGCCGATGGGGGAGGCTAATCGAGAGCCGGAGCCAAACCCGACCCCGGTTCTGGAAGCGATCCCCCCGAGCGTCGCGGAGGTGGCGGACCCGCCGGCGCCTCCCGCCCGCAAGCGTCGCCGGCGCTCGAGGGGTACGGGTGGCGGCGCGGCCCCGGCCGCCGCCGGAGAGGCCCCGTCCGCCGCCGGCGAGGCGACGCCGCTTCCCACAGCTGCACTCGCCACCGTCCCAGAGGCGGTTCCGGCGGGCTCCGATCCCCCGGCTCCCAAGCGTCGCCGGCGCCGTTCCCGGGGAGGTGGGAGCGCCTCAGCCGACCCCTCTCGTGGGGGGGCGACGACCTCGGCTGCGCCGGCAGCCCCGGAGGAGGTGCCCACCGCCGGCCCGCAACCCGCGCCCGCCCGGCGGCGGCGCCGCCGGCCTCGCGGAGGGGCCTCTCCGTCCCCGGTTCCGGAGGCGGTGTCCCAGCCCGACCCTTCGGAGCCAGTTGCTGATGAGCGCCCACTCCCCTCGACGGCGGACGAGGGGGGTTCGGACGGCGCGCCCCGCCGGCGCAGCCATCGGGGTCGCCGGGGCGGCCGGGGACGGTCAGGGAGACCGGCGACCCCAGTTCCATGAGGGTCAGCCGCCTGCACCTGCAGGGCTTCAAGAGCTTCTCCGGCCGGGCCGAGCTGGAGTTGGGGCCGGGGATCACCGCCATCGTGGGCCCGAACGGGAGCGGCAAGTCCAACCTGGTCGACGCGATCCGACTGGTGCTGGGGGAGACCAGCGCCCGCGAGCTGCGCGGCCAGCGCTTGGACCAGGTGATCTTCGCGGGCGGGGCCAATCGAGCCCCGGTGGGGATGGCCGAGGTCAGCTTGGTCTTCGACAACGAGGATGGCCGGTTGCCCGTCGAGGACGTCGAGGTGGCCATCACGAGGCGCGTCTTCCGGGACGGCACCAGCGAGTTCCGCCGCAATGGGCAGAGGGTCCGCCTGCGCGACCTGGGTCGCCTCCTGGACGCAACCGGGCTGGCTCAGGCGGGCTATTCGGTGATCGCCCAGAACGACATCGAGTCGATCATCCGGGCCACCCCGGCCCAGCGCCGCCATCTGATCGAGGAGGCGGCCGGGGTCCGAGGAGCCCAGGCCCTGATCGAGGACTCCGGCCAGCGCCTGGCCTCGCTCAACGACTGGCTCGAGGGCTCGATGGGTCGGCTCGCCGAGCTCCTGCCGCGGATCGACGAGCTCCGGCAGGAGGCCGACGCGGCCCTGGAGGCCGGCCGGGTCCGGTCCCGCCTCCAGGCGCTGCGGGGAAGCCTCGAGAAGGCGGCCTGGCTGGCCGCGCTGGCCGAGCTGCGCCAGCGGGAGCGCCAGCTGCAGCAGGGGGACCGTCGTCTGGAGCAGCTGCGCCAGGGGGCCCGCGAGTTCGAGTCGACCTACCGGCTTGAGCGCGAGCGGCTGCAGGCGATCGAGGCTGGCCGACTCGAGTCGGAGCGCCAGGCGGGGGCGCTTGCGCTCGGCTTGCAGCAAGCCGATGCCCAGGTCGAGCGCTGGCAGGAGCGCGCCGTCCAGGCGGCCGAGTCCCGGGCCGCGGCGGCCCTCCAGCTGGCCGAGGCCGAGGACGACCTCAGTCAGCTGGAGAGCGGCTCCGACCCCGACCATCCGGGCGATGCCGACACCCTAGAGAAGGGACGAGCGGCTATAGCGGCGATCGAGCTCGAGCTCGGCCGACTCGCCCAGGAGCGCACCGAGCGCCGGGCCGAGCTGGCCGCGGCTCAGCTCCGCGACCAGGAGCTGGAACGCCGGGTGACCCAGTCGCGGCGGAGCCGCGCCGAGCTCGAGGCGCGGCTGGCCGGGGCCGAGGCTTGGACCAGCCAGGCCCTCGATGCCAAGACCGCGGCCCAGGCGAGCGGTTCGCGGTCAAAGGAGGCCCACCAGGCCGCGTCCGCGGCGGCCGGCGCCCAGCGCCTGGCGGCGAACCGGGAGCTGGCCGCCGTCGAGCGGGCGGAGAAGGCGGAGCTCGCCCGGCAGCAGCTGGTGCAGCGGGCCGAGGAGGCGCTCTCGCGGGTGACGGTGACCCTGCGCGAGGCCGAGGCCCGCCTGGGGGCCCTGGTGGCGGCCCTGGAGACCGGGACGCAGGCGGCTCCGATCGCCGCCGCGGCCAGGCGGAGCGGGACGCACATCCACCGGCTGGCGGAGGGGGTCCAGGCCGGGCAGGCTGCCGACGCCGCGGCGGTCGAGGCCGGGCTGGGCATTTTCCTCAAGGCCCTGGTGGGGGAGGAGGGAGCCGCCCGCCGAGCCCTGGAGCTGGCCGGGGACGTCGCTGAGGTGGTCTGTTGGCCCGTCTCAGAAGAGCCGGTCGTGGCCAACCCGCCTCAGGGCTGCCGTCCTCTGGCCACCGCCCTGGTAGGCGAGCCCGGCGCCCTCCGGGTGGCGGCCCGCATCTCCCGACTGGTCTGCCTCGCCGAGGACCGTCCGGCGGCCGTCCGTTGGCTGGCCCGACTTCCCGACGGGAGAGCGGTTCTTCCCGACGGCACCGTGCTGGGAACCGGGTTGGAGATCACTCCCTCTCGAGCCCACGGAGATTTGCGCCTGGTCGAGCAGACCCGGCAGGCCGAGCGCACGGTGGCACGCCAGCGGGCCGAGCTGGGCCGGGCCGCGGAGGCTCTCGAGAGAGCCCGCCAGGCCCACCAGGAGCTGCGCGAACAGGTCGACCGGGCCCGCCGCGAGGCGAGCGCGGCCCAGTCACTGGCGGCCGCCCACGAGGCCGAGGCAACTCGCCTGGGGGCCGAGTCGGACCGCTCCCAGCGGGCGCTGGCCGGGCTCGAGCGCGAGCTCCTAGTCCGGGAGGCGCAGAGCCGGCGAGACCGCGAGGCGTTGGCCGAGCTCGAAGTTGGATTGGGCGCCGAGCAAGCGTCCCTGGCGGCTGCGGCGGCCCGGGTGGAGGAGTGTCGCGGCGCGGTCGCTGCCGTCGGGGAACTGGTACTGGAGTCCAGCCGGAGGTTGGAGGAGGCCCGCCTGACGACCGCCTCCAGGGAGGCCGAGCTGCGCAGCTGGAGCCGTCGCGAGGAGGAGCTGGGTCGGAGGCGGGGGCAGCTTCGAATCCGTGCCGAGAGCGCCGCGGAGCGGATCGGCAAGGCCGAGCGCATGGCTCTGGAGTCGCTGCAGCAGTTGGAGTTGGCCCGCCAGCAGGCGGGCGCCTCCCGGGCCAGCTTCGAGCGCTCCCGAGCCCAGCGCGAGGAGGCCTCCGCCGGCGCTGCGGACCCGCTCCGGGAGCTCGGCGAGCTGGAGCGCAAGCGAGCTGAGCGTGAAGCCGCGGTGCGCCAGGCGGAGCTCCAGGCGGAGTCGTGGCGGCGGGAGGTGGCCGCTCAGGCTCAGCAGGTGGAGCGGCTCGGAGCTCAGGTGGGCCCGGGCGAGCCCGCCCCGGCGAGCGAGGGGGAGGGCGCCGCGGGCCGGGAGGATCCCACCAAGGCCGCCGCGGAGATCGTTCGCAACGAGCGCCGCCTCGGTGCCCTGGGCCCGATCAACGAACTGGCGCCCCGGCAGCTGGCTGAACTGCTGGCGAGGACCGAGGGCTTGCGCGCGGCCCACGATGACTGCCTCAGTGCTCGAGCCGAGCTGGGCGAGGTCCTGGCCCAGCTTCAGGCGGTCACCGGGGCCCGCTTCCAGGCGACTCTGGCGGAAGTGACCCGCGAGTTCGAATCTGTCTGGGTGGAGCTCTTCGGCGGCGGCAAGGCCACGCTCTCCGCGGCCCCGGGTCAGGACGGGGCGCCGGGCGGAGTCGAGATGCAGGTCCAACCCCAGGGCAAGCGGGTGCTCTCGATGCCGCTGCTCTCGGGCGGGGAGCGCGCCTTGACCGCCCTGGCCCTGGTTCTGGCTCTGCAGAAGGTCTCGCCCAGCCCCTTCTACGTCTTTGACGAGGTCGATGCCGCTCTGGATGAGGCCAACATCACGCACTTCGCCGACCTACTCCAGAAACGGGCGGAGAGCAGCCAGTTCCTGGTCGTGACCCATAGCCTCACGACCATGTCGCGGGCCTCGGTGCTATATGGGGTGACCCAGGACGGTGCCGGTTCCAGTCGCATACTCTCGGTCAGGCTTACCTCCGATGGCCAGGCGGTCGAGACCCCTGACCACGCCCAGCTGGCGGGAGCCGCCTCCCTTGGCTGAGGTCAAGGCGCCGCGCCGAGGCAGGTGGTGGCGGAGGATCCCCGGGCGCCTGGACAAGGTTGGCAGCGGCCTCGGCCAGCAATTTCGAGCTCGGGTCAGCCTCCGGCGCGGCTCCGGCGACGAGCTCTTCGAGGAGATCTTCGAGCTGCTGCTGGCCAGCGACTGCGGCGTGCGGGTGGCGGACGAACTGGTCGGGACCCTACGGGAGCGGGCGAGCCGCCAGAAGCTCCGCGAGACGGTGCCTTTGCTGAGCGCCCTGCGGGAGGAGATGGCGTCCCGGCTCTCCGGATTCGATCGGGAGCTCTCCCTGGCCGGGGAGCCCGCGGTCTGGCTGGTGGCGGGGGTGAACGGGGCCGGCAAGACGACCACCGTGGCCAAGCTCGCGACCAGACTCCGAGGCCAGGGGGTCACGCCCTTGATCGCGGCCGGCGACACCTTCCGGGCCGCCGCCATCGAGCAGCTGCGGACGCTGGCCGCCCGGTCCGGGACCGAGGTCGTGGCCCATCAGCTCGGTTCCGATCCCGGGGCGGTCGTCTACGACGCCATCGCGGCCGCCCAGGCGCGAGGCCGGGAGGTGGTGCTGGTCGACACCGCGGGGCGGCTCCACACCAAGCACAACCTGATGCAGGAGCTGGGCAAGATCCGCCGCGTGATCGAGGGCCAGGCGACCGGGCAGCCGGCGGAAACGCTGCTGGTTCTCGACGCCTACGTGGGGGCCAATGCCCTGGCCCAGGCGCGGGCCTTCTCGGAGGCGGTGGGGGCGACCGGCCTGGTGCTGACCAAGCTCGACGGCAGCGGTCGGGGCGGATACCTCTTCCAGGTCGAGGCCGAGCTCGGGGTGCCGGTCAAGCTGATCGGGGTCGGAGAGGGCCTGGGGGATCTCGCCGACTTCGACCCGGGCGCCTTCCTGGACGCGCTGCTGGGGGTGGAGACGGAGTCGGAACCGGGCGCCCAGGACTGACCGGAGCCGGCGGCCCCGGGGGTGGCTATCTCCAGCTCGCCGCTCTGGGTGAGGGTTCCGTCCCACGAGTTCCGGCCCCAACGCTGCCTCCGGAAGGGTGTAGGGTGTCAAGGCTTTGGCCTTTACACCTAACGCTCTCGACCGGCTCGCCCGGGTCCGCCTCCTCGACGTCTACCGCGAGGTGCTCACCGCGCGCCAGAGGGAGGCGCTCCGGCTCCACTTGGAGGAGGACTGGTCACTGAGTGAGCTGGCGCTGGCCCTGGGCACCTCGCGGGCGGCGGCCCACGACCTGGTCCGCCGGGGATTGGACCGGATGCGATCCCTGGAGGAGCAGGTGGGGGCATGCCGGCGCCTGGAGGCCGCCGACTTCGAGCTGGCTCGGCTCCGGGGGCGGGTCGAGCGGCTGGAGCGCCTCTTGGCGGCGGGCCGACCAGAGGAGGTGTCCGCCTGATGTTCGACACCTTGACCGACAGGCTCGGGATCGCCTTCAAGCGCTTCACCGACAAGGGGCGACTCACCCCCGAGGATGTCGACGCCGGCCTCCGTGAGGTGCGCCTGGCGCTCCTCGAGGCGGACGTGAACTACAAGGTGGCGCGCGATTTCATCGACCGAATCCGGGAGCGGGCCCTGGGCAGCGATGTCCTGGGCAGCCTGACCCCCGGGCAGCAGGTGATCAAGGTTGTCCACGAGGAGCTGGTGGGACTGCTCGGGGGCGAGGACGCCAAGATCACCTACCATCCCGAACCCCCGACCACGGTGATGCTGATGGGCTTGCAGGGGTCGGGAAAGACCACCAGCGCCGTCAAGCTGGCCCGTCTGGTCGCCCAGGAAGGCCACCGACCGATCCTGGTCGCGGCAGACCTGCAGCGGGCCGCCGCGGTCGAGCAACTTCGGATTCTGGCGAGCGAGCAGAAGGTGGATGTCCTCGAGTGCGCCCTGGACCAGGGCCTGGCCCGGGGCGTGCGCCAGGCCGTCGCTGAGGCCCGGCGGCGCGGCGCCGACGTGGTCATCGTCGACACCGCCGGCCGGATTCAGCTGGACCAGGCCCTGATGGAGGAGCTCCAAGCGGTCACCAAGGCCACTCGAATCCACCATCGCCTCCTGGTGGTGGACGCCATGACCGGTCAGGAGGCGGTCAAGGTCGCCCAGGCCTTCCAAGCCGCTGTCGGGGTGGATGGGGTGGTGCTGACCAAGCTGGACGGGGACGCTCGGGGCGGAGCGGCGCTTTCGATGCGAGCGGCTATCGGGATCCAGGTGTGGTACTGCGGGGTGGGGGAGCGGGCCCGCGATCTGGAACCGTTTCACCCGGAGCGGATGGCCCGGCGAATCCTGGGCATGGGTGACGTGCTCACCCTGGTCGAGCGGGCCAGCCAGGAGATCAGCGCCGCCGACGCCAAGCAGGTCGAGGAGCGCATCCGTGCGGGCCGGATCACTCTCGACGACTTCGTGACCCAGATGCGCCAGCTGCGCCGGCTGGGTCCGCTCGAATCGATCATCGGGATGATGCCCGGGGGACGGGAGTTGATGCGCCAGGGGGGCGCCATCCCCGACGAGACCCAGCTGGGACGGATCGAGGCCATCGTGCTCTCGATGACGGCCCAGGAGCGGCGGCGGCCCGCCCTCATCGACGCCTCCCGGCGCCGCCGGATCGCGGCTGGCAGTGGGACCTCGGCGGTGGAGGTGTCCCGCCTGATCAAGGGCTTCGAGCGGATGCAGGAGATGATGCGCGGGCTCTCCGGCGGAGGTGGGCGACGGCGGCTGGCCGCAGAGCTTTGGAAAGGCGGTGCGGGAGCCCTGCAGGGACCGGGGGAGCCCGGATGACGGCTCACAATTCGAGTCAGGAAAGAGGAGATTGCAATTGGCAGTGAAGATCCGGCTTAAGCGCATGGGCGCCAAGAAGCGGCCCTTCTACCGGGTGGTGGTGGCGGACGCGCGCTCACCCCGGGATGGCCGCTTCATCGAGTCCATCGGGTACTACGATCCGCTCAAGGATCCCAAGGTCTTTCACGTGGACGACGAGCGGATCCGGCACTGGATGGCGACCGGAGCCCGGCCCTCGGAGGCGGTCCGGGAGCTGCTCGAGCGCCAGGGATCGCTGCCCGCGACCGCGCATCCCGTGCGCACCAAGACAGGCCCCAAGCGGGCTCCCAAGCCGGGCCAAAGCCCGGCGGCGGCGCCAGTGCCAGCCCCAGCGGCGCCGCCGGCGTCGGCCGAAGCCGTCCCGGAGGCGGACGCGGCGGGCGAGACTGCTGCTGCGGCCGAATCAGCTGCTGAGGCCGAACCAGCCGCCGAGACCGAAGCCCCCGCCGAAGGCCCGGAGCCGTCCGAAGCTGCTGATCAAAGCACGGACGACGAGGCCGTAGAGGCGGCGGATGAAGGGCCTTCCGATGGCGATGGATGAAGTCGTGCCCGATTACGCCGAGCTGGTGGGATTCATGGTCCGCGAGATGGTGGGCCAGCCCCAGTCGGTTGCGGTCGAGGAGGAGCGGGACGGGCATCGGGTGACGGTCCGGATCAGAACCGCGCCGGAGGACCTGGGCAAACTAATCGGGCGGGGGGGGCGACACATTGAGGCGATCCGGATGGTGGTCCGGGCCGCCTCGCTGCGCCCCCGCGATCGGGTCTATCTCGAGGTGCGCGATTGAGCGAGCCGCCGGAGTGGATTCGGGTCGCCCGGGTGCTGGGTCCGCACGGGCTATCCGGGGAGCTGACCGTCGAGCTCCTGGGCGGGGAGCCAGGCCGGCTTCGCTCGGGGATGGAGCTGCGGGGTCCCAGGGGCGCCCTGCGCCTTGAATCGGTGCGCGGCAGGGGTGCGCACCTGATCTGCCGCTTTGCCGGCGTAACCGATCGGAGTGGCGCAGCTGATCTGAGCGGGGGTTACCTGGAGCTGGAGGCATCCCAGCTCCGGCCCCTGCCCGCGGGGGAGTTCTTCCACTTCCAGCTGGTGGGTCTGGAGGTGGAGGACCCAGGTGGTCGGAGCCGCGGTGAGCTGGTCGACGTGGAGGCGTACCCCGCCCACGACGTCTATGTGGTGCGCAGTGGGGGGGCCGAGCTCAGGGTGCCCGCGGTCCGGGCGGCGGTCCTAGGAATCGATCTGGCGAGGGGCCGGATCACAGTCGCCGAGCCCTACCTGGAGGCGGGGACCGATGCGATTTGACGTGATCACCCTCTTTCCGGCCGTCTTCCCGGGGCCGCTTGGGGCCGGGGTGGTCGGCCGGGCCCTTGAGCAGGGGCTTATCGAGATCGTGCCCCACGACCTGCGGCAGTGGGGTCTCGGGGTTCACCGGCAGGTGGACGACATCCCTTACGGGGGCGGTCCGGGAATGGTCCTCCGGCCCGAGCCGCTCTTCGCCGCTATCCGCTCCGTGAACGAGGCTGGGGCGACTCCCCCTGCCCGGGGGATCCTGCTCTCGGCGCACGGGCGTCGGCTCAATGGGGCGCTGGTCGAGGAGCTCGCCGGGGAATCTCGACTGCTGCTCGTCTGTGGCCGCTACGAAGGCGTGGACGAGCGGGTCCGGGCCGGTCTTCTCCTGGACGAGATCTCGGTGGGGGAGTTCGTCGTGAGCGGAGGCGAGCTGCCGGCCATGATGCTCATCGAGGCCGTCGCCCGCCGCCTGCCCGGAACCCTGGGGGATCCCGAGTCTCTGGTCGACGAGAGTTTCAGTGGCGGGTTGCCCGAGTACCCCCACTACACTCGGCCGGCGGTGTTTGAAGGAATGGCGGTCCCGGAAGTGCTCCGGGGTGGGGATCACGCCAAGATCGCCGGCTGGCGCGCCGAGGCCGCCAGGGAGCGGGCGCGGAGGTTGCGGCCCGACTTGCTGTCGAGGGAGTCGGAGACGGGGGGGCGCGGGGGGTCCGGAGGAGTTGAAAAGCGGGGATCGGGCGCGGCGGTAGCCGGCCTCCCCCTGGGAGGTGCGCAGTGAACATCATCGATCTGCTCGAGGAGGAGCAGCTTCGCGACGATATCCCGGAGCTGAGCCCGGGCGACACCGTGCGGGTCCACGTCAAGGTGGTGGAGGGGACGAGGGAGCGGATCCAGGTCTTTGAGGGGCTGGTTATCGCCCTTCAGAAAGGGGGTTCCCAGCGCTCGATTACAGTCCGGCGCACCGCCCATGGGGTGGGGGTCGAGCGGACCTTCCCAGTCCACTCGCCGCGCCTGGCCCAGATCGAGGTGATCCGGCACGGCAGGGTCCGCCGGGCCAAGCTCTACTACCTACGCGACAAGGTGGGCAAGCGGGCCAAGATCCGCGAGCGGCGCGAGCCGGTCGCCAAGGGCCAGTCCCCCGGCGCTGAGGCGGCCGAGGTCGGCCTCGAGGCGGAGCCGGCGGTGGTCGCCGAACCGGCTCCCAAGCGCCGACTGGCGCGAGTCCGGCCCAGGTCGGATTGAGTTAGCCGAGTTGTCACCGACTCGCAGCGCCTAAACTGGAGATCGTGCCCGATCAACCCAACCGCGTGCTGGTGGTCTCGCGCCAGGCGTCGCGCTCGGAGACGATCAGCAAGGCGCTCGACAAGCGCAACCTGGCGATGCTGGCATTCGAGAGCGCCGGGGCCGCCGCCGCGGCACTCGCCGCCACACCCGCCGAGGCGGCCCTGATCGAGGTCACGGGGAACGACCCGGAGTTGGTCCCTCTGATACAGAAGATCCGCTCGTCCAAGTCCCACGCCTCCATACCGGTGGTCCTGGTGGTCGCCGACCCGAACTCGCCCCTGGTGGCCGCGGCCACTGCCGCCGGGGCCACCGAGGTCCTTCCCCGCAGCAGTTCAACCCAGACCGTAGCCGAGACCCTGCGCGGTCTGCTGGCGGCGCCCGCCCCACCTCCGGTCGCAGCGCACACGGATCGCAAGGGCCAAGGCGAGCTCTGGGTCGTCTGCGGCCCGCGGGGCGGGGTCGGGCGCACCGGGCTGGCCACCAATCTGGCCGTGATCGCGGCGGAGTCGCTACGGGTGGCGCTGGTCGACAACGTGCCTCGTTTCGGCAGCGCCCTGATGGCGTTCAACCTGCCCCCCCAGACCCCGACCTGGGTTGAGCTAGCCGACCTGCCTTCAGAGGATGACATCCTCGACCGGCTAACCAGGCACCCGAGCGGGGTCTCGGTGCTTCCTGCGCCGGGGCGACCCGAGCTCTCCGACTCGGTTTCGCCGGCCGCGGTCGGAGCGCTGATCTTCCGGCTCACCCGGCTGGCCGACCTGGTGGTGGTGGATCAGGGCGGCAGGCTCGACAACGGAGGCATCGACCTCCTCGAGTCGGCCGACCACATGATCCTGGTGGGGACCCCGGACAACCCGGGGGTGGTTGGTCTCCGGGGCTGGCTGCGCATCTGCGATCAGTTGCAGATTCCCCGGACCAGGATCTCGGTCGTACTCAACTGCGTACTTCCCTACCACCAGGTCGACTCCGAGCGCGCCCGACGGGTACTGGAGCAGCCGGTGTTGACCCTGCCCCACGCCGGCATCGACGGAGTGCGTTCCTTGAGCGGGGGCGAGCCGCTGGCCTGGAAGCACCCCTCCAATCGCTGGGTCAAGTCAATCCGGAACCTGCTGACTCAGATTTCGCCGGAGATCGGGGCCAAGCTGAAGCGCTGACCCTGCGCCGGCCGGGGGTAGTTGACCGCCCCCCAGGCCCCCTTCAGGCCGAGTCGGGCCGGCTGGTGACCGCCTTGTAGGCGGCGCAGTTGGAGAAGGTGGTCGGCGTGCCCGGAGCCCGGCGCTGGCGCCCCCGGTTCGTCGGCTCGCCCTCTTCCCGCCCGTACCGTTGCCAGACCGACTGCCGTGACATTCCGAGCCGGTCGGCGATCTCGGCCCAGCTGTATCCCTCGGCGCGGGCCGCCAGGACGGTCGCCGCCCGCCGGGTGCCGAGCAGAACCGCCAAGGAACGCAGGGCGAGGAGGCGGTCCGGGGTGGGCAGTCGCTCCAGGGTCGTCAGCACCAGCTCGGCCGCGGCCGCGGCGGAAGCGCTGGCCGGTTGGTAGCTCATCCGTCAAGGATACCTGACAAAAGCGCTATGATGAGAGGAGTCGGCCGGGCGGGCCGAGAGCGAGCAGGACCAGGAGGATTCTCATGGATGCGCCAGTCGCGGTCACCGACGCCAGCTTTCGGGACGAAGTGCTGGAGGCAGAGACTCCGGTCCTAGTCGACTTCTGGGCTGAGTGGTGCCCACCCTGCCGGATGCTCGCCCCTATCGTCGAGTCCTTCGCGTCCGAGTACGCCGGTCGGCTCAAGGTCGCTAAGGTCGACACCGACGCCTGCCCGATCGTGTCGGGCGAGTACCGGGTGATGAGCATCCCCACTCTGATGGTTTTCCGGGCCGGCCAGCCGGTCGCCACCATGGTCGGCTTCCAGCCCAAGGCGGCCCTGCGGGCCAAGCTGGACGCGGTCCTGCTCCAGCCCGCCGGCTGAAGCTACTCGGAGGCTGACGCCGGGGCCTTGCCCTCGGGCCAGTACTGCTCCTCCAGGATGTCTTGGTCGGGCAGCCCGGCCCTGAGCATGACCGCCCGTCCACTGGAGATCATGCCGGGGTGGCCGCAGAGATAGACCCGGCCCCGACCGGGCCTGATCCCGGTGCGGTCGGCGTGCTTGCGCAGGATGTCCTCGGCCCGGCCGACCTCACCCTCCCAGCCGGACTCCCCCCAGGGACGGCTCACCGTGGGCACGTATTCGAAGTCGGGAAACTCGAGGGCGATCTGATCCATCTCCTCCCCATACCCGAACTCGTGGGAGAAACTGGCCCCCTGGACCAGGACGATCTTGGGGGGCACGATCTCGCCCTGGCGCAGCTGGCCTTGGAGCTGGCGCAGGATGCTGGCGAAGGGGGCGATCCCGGTGACCGTGGCCAGGAAGAGGTGGGCCAGGTCCGGATCCAGTCCACTCTTGAGGAAGACCCCCTTGGGGCGCTTGCGCATCAACAGCGAGGCACCCACCTGGAGGGGATGCAGGTGGGGAGTGAGCGCGCCGTCCGGGATCAGCTCGATGAAGAACTCCAGCTCTCCTTCCTCGGGGGCGGAGACAATCGAGTAGGGGCGCTCGAGTGGCTTCCCGTCCACCTCGACGCCCAGGGTGGCGTACTGGCCGGCCCGGAATTCGAAGGGGAGCTCGTGGCTAACCCGGATCGACCAGAGGTCGGGGCTGTAGTCGCGGCGCTCGACGATCTCGACCTGGGCGTACTTGTCGGAGATCGCGATGGCCACGATTGGCGGCACTCCCGTTCTGGTGGCCTGCTGCGGCCAGTTTACCCAGCCCCCAAGCCGAGTCCCAGGTGTGGAAGTGGGGTCGGACGGGGAGGCTGTTGTTAGAATGCCGGCTCGCCCCACCCGCCCATCGGAGATCTGCCTCAGCTGATGCCCGCCTCGAACCTGATCATCGTCGAGTCTCCCAGCAAGGCCCGGACTCTCAGCAAGTTCCTCGGCAGCGACTACGACGTCCGGGCATCGATGGGCCATGTGGTCGACCTGCCCCGCTCCAAGTTGGGGATCGACATCGAGCACGACTTCGAGCCCGACTACACCGTGATCAAGGGCAAGGAGGGCCAGCTCCGGGAGCTGAAGTCCGCCGCCCGCAAGTCCAAGCGGGTGCTGCTGGCGGCCGACCCAGATCGCGAGGGGGAGGCCATCGCCTGGCACATCGCCCACCAGCTGGGCTTGGTCGATCCGGAGCGGATCGTCTTCCATGAGATCACCAAGCAGGCGGTCGAGGCAGCTCTGGAGCAGCCGCAGCCGATCAACCAAAAACTGGTAGACGCCCAGCAGGCGCGGCGGGTGATCGACCGGCTCTTGGGCTACAAGCTGAGCCCTCTGCTCTGGCGAAAGATCCGCAAGGGGCTCTCCGCGGGGCGAGTCCAATCAGTGGCGCTCCGACTGGTCTGTGATCGGGAGCAGGAGATAGAGGCCTTCAAGTCGGTCGAGAGCTGGAGCCTGGAGGCGCTCCTGCTCACTGACGACAAAGAGCCGTTCAAGGCGCGCTACCAGGGGGTGGGACTGGAGCCCAAGGTCAAGCGGGTCAAGTCCAAAGAAGATGACGGCGAACCTTCGGGGCTCGCCAACGAGGCCAGCGCCCGTCGGGTCATGGCCGAGGTCGAGCACTCGGAGTTCCGGGTGGCGGCGGTGGAGCGCCGCCGGCAGCGGCGCAATCCGCCCCAGCCCTACATCACCAGCACCCTCCAGCAGGATGCCTCGTCGCAGCTCCACTTCAGTCCCTCCAAGACGATGCGGATCGCCCAGCAGCTCTACGAGGGGGTCGAGCTGGGGAGTTCGGGTCCGGCTGGTCTGATCACCTACATGCGCACCGACTCGGTCCGCCTGAGCGACACTGCCCGAGCCGGGGCTAGGACCTACCTGGAGCAGTCCTTCGGGAGCAGATACTTGGGCCAGGCCGGGGCGCAGAGGCGGAGCCCGAAGGCGGCGGTCGCCAGCCAGGATGCCCATGAAGCGGTGCGGCCGACCGCGGTGGAGCGCGATCCGGAGCAGGTTCAGCAGTACCTCAGCTCGGACCAGGCCAAGCTCTACCGACTCATCTGGCGACGGTTTCTGGCCAGCCAGATGAGCCCTGCCGAATTCGACGCGACCCGCGCCGAGGTGATGGCCGGGGAGCACCGCTTCCGGGCCACTGGGAGCCGGCTGGTCTTCGACGGCTACCTCCGAGTAGTCGGCTCTGAGAAGAGGGAGGACGAGGTGCTGCCTGAGCTCAACGAGGGCCAGCTGGTCAAGCTCGATGCCCTCAACCCCGAACAGCACTTCAGCCAACCGCCGCCCCGGTACAGCGAGGCAACCCTGGTCAAGGAATTGGAGGAGCGCGGGATCGGGCGACCCAGCACCTACGCCACCATGACGGAGCTGATCCAGACCCGGCGATACGTGGTCCAGCAGGAGCGCCGACTCCATCCCACCCCCTTGGGGTCGGCGGTTAACGAGGCCCTGACGACCCAGTTCCCCTCGGTGGTTGACCTGGGGTTCACGGCGGCCCTGGAGCTACAGCTGGACTCCATCGAGTCGGGCCAGAGTACCTGGGTCCCGGTGGTGAGCTCCTGGTACGAGCCCTTCGCCAAAGTGCTGGACGCGGCCCAGGAGAGCATGCCCCGGGTCAAGATCAAAGCCGAGCCCACCGGCACCCCCTGCCCCAAGTGCGGGGCGGACCTGGTGCAGCGCAGCGGGCGCTTCGGGGACTTCGTCGGCTGCAGCCGCTATCCCGAGTGCGACTTCATCGAGGGCAAGCAGGAAAGAACCCCGGCCGAAGAGATCGGAGAAGCCTGCCCGCTCTGTGGCAAGTCGCTGGTCAAGCGGACCGGACGCCGGGGGCCGTTCGTCGGCTGCTCCGGGTATCCGAGCTGCCGCTTCATTCGCACTGAGGTGGGCGCCGACGGGGCCCTGAAAGCGGCGCCGGTCGCGGAGCCGACCGGGGAGAGTTGCCCCGACTGCGGCAAACCGTTGGTGCAGCGGAAGGGACGCTTCGGTCCCTTCGTCTCCTGCTCCGGGTATCCGGGGTGCAAGTACCGTCCAGCCAAGGAGGCGGGGGCGCCCGCCGGGGCCAAAACGGGGCCAGTTGGACGGCGACCGAGCGCCTCCAAGAGGCGGGTCAAGGAGCCGGTCGGCAGATAGCTCAGCGGAGGCTGCGCCGGGGTCCGTCGGCAGAGAGGATTGTCGTGGCCGCCCTCTCCTCGGGCTGCCTCCCGGGATCAACGGGTACTGGAGGGGGTGTGAGTACCGACCAGGCAGGGCCGCCCGGCTAGCCCTGCCCCGGTGGGGGGAGGCGCTCCTCCGGCGGCGGGAAATCTCCGGTCTTGCCGTCGATCCGCTCCCGGATCAGGTCGGCGTGACCGTTGTGGCGGGAGTACTCCTCGATCATGTGGTTGACCATGCAGCGTGCGGAGAGGACGTCACCCGCGGAAGTGACCAGGGTGACCTCCAGCGAGGGCAACTCGCGCAGGATCTGCCGTGACCTCCGGCACTCCTCCTCCCAGGCCGCGAAGGACGCGGCCACGTCGGCGTCGGCGACCTCGTCGAAGTCGGCATCGGGCTGCTCGTCGGAGCACCAGATCGGCCCCAGCCCCTCTTTCGCCAGGCGTCGGCGGAACCACCCGCGCTCCACCTCCGCCATGTGGCGAACCAACCCCAGCAAGGTGAGCTTGGAAGGAGGTACCGAGGGCTCTTTGAGCTGGGCTTCGGTCAGATCCTTGCACTTCCAGGCAAGCGTCGAGCGCTGGTCTTCCAGATAGCCGGTCAGAGTGGTGCGCTCATCCCCGGTCCAGGCCGGGTCGGGAGACTCCTGAGCCATCCTCCAATCATAGGTGCGGTGGCCCGAAGAGAGCATCGGCCAGGGGGTCCAACTGGGGATCCCGGGTAGAATCGAACTCAAGTGGCCCTTCACGACGGTACCGGTCCGCGCGCGACGACGATCCTTGCCGTGCGCCGCGGCACCGAGATCGCGGTAGCCGGGGACGGCCAGGTTACCGTCGGTGACGTGGTCATGAAGCACCGCGCCATGAAGGTGCGCCGGCTTTATCACGATCAGGTCGTGGTCGGGTTCGCCGGCTCGGTGGCAGATGCCTTCACCCTCTTCGACAAGTTCGAGCGGCACCTGGACCAGCACCAGGGCAACCTCCTCCGGGCGGCGGTGGCTTTGGGCAAGGAATGGCGGACCGACCGGTACCTCCGCCACCTGGACGCCATGCTGGTGGTTGCTGGCAACAACCAGATGCTGCTCCTGAGTGGAGACGGCGACGTGATCGAGCCCGACGATGGGATCGGAGCTATCGGCAGCGGCGGGCCCTATGCTCACGCTGCGGCCAAGGCCCTGGTCGAGCACACTGAACTGTCGGCTGCCGAGGTGGCCCGCAAGGCATTGGAGATCGCCGCCTCGATCTGCATCTACACCAACAGCGAGATCTCTGTCGAGACCATCTCGGACACGCCAGAAGGGGACCCAGTTGGACCCGGAGCTTAGACCGGCCGAGATCGTCTCCGCCTTGGACCGTTATATCGTCGGCCAGGGGGATGCCAAGAGGGCGATGGCGATCGCCCTGCGCAACCGACACCGGCGGATGCAGGTGCCCCCCGAGCGCCGCCAGGACATTGTGCCCAGCAACATCCTCCTGATCGGCCCGACCGGGGTGGGCAAGACCGAGATCGCCCGCCGGCTTGCCCAGCTGACCCACTCGCCGTTCATAAAGGTCGAGGCCACCAAGTTCACCGAGGTCGGCTACGTCGGCCGCGACGTGGAGTCGATCATCCGGGACCTGCTTGAGCAGACCATCACCCAGGTCCAGAGCCAGCGGGTAGCCGAAGTCGAGGGAGAAGCCAAGCAGCGGGCGGAGGCCCGGATCGTCGAGCGTCTGATCGAGGCGGATCATCAGCCCTCCCCGGCCGCGGCCGAGCTCGAGGCGGCTTCCGAGACCCCAGTCCCGGCCCCCCGGGAGAACCCTCCCCGCGCCGCCCAGCTGGCGGCCGCCCGGAGAGAGCGGACCCGGCGCCGGCAGCTGCTCCGCAAGCTGGCGGCCCGAAAGCTTGACGATCGCCAGATCGACATCGAGGTGGAGGAGTCGTACTCGCCGCCAGTCGAGGTCTTCTCCGGCAGCGGCTACGAGGAGATCGGATGGTCGCTTTCGGACTTCTTCAGCCAGCTGGCACCGCCCCGCAAACGCAGCAAGCGGATGAGCGTCGCCGACGCCCGCCACGTTCTGACCCAGGAGGAAACCGAGCGGCTGGTTGACGTCGATCGGGTCTACGACGACTCCATCCACCTGGTCGAGGAGAACGGCATCGTCTTCATCGATGAGGTGGACAAGATCGCCGGCCCCTACGTCGAGGCTCACGGCCCAGATGTCAGCGGGGCCGGGGTCCAGCGCGACCTGCTGCCCATCATCGAGGGTTCGACGGTGAGCACCAGGTACGGCCAGGTGCGCACCGACCACGTCCTCTTCGTCGCCGCCGGGGCCTTCACCTCGGCTCGGCCCTCGGATCTGATCCCGGAATTCCAGGGGCGCTTCCCGATCCGGGTCGAACTGCAGCCACTGGTGGAGGCGGACCTCTGCCAGATCCTGGTCGAGCCCAAGAACGCACTCACCCACCAGTACGCCGCTCTCCTGGCCACCGAGGAGGTCGAGGTCGAGTTCACTAAGGCCGGGGTCGAGGAGCTCGCCCACCACGCCTTCCTCGTCAACGAGCGGGATGAGAACATCGGCGCCCGCCGCCTCTTCACCGTGATGGAGCGGGTGCTCCAGGATGTTTCCTTCGCCGCCGAGCAGTACCAGGGCCAGAAGGTCGTCATTGACCGCGAGTTCGTCCGGGCCAAGCTCGGGGACCTGGTCCGTGATGAGGACCTGCGCCGCTACGTGCTCTGAGGGTCCCCGAGCACCCGAGCGCGTCCCAAGGCGACTGGGTCCAGGTCCCCACGGCGTTGGTCTGCTCCGGAAGCGAGGCGGCTGCGCCGGAACCGCCGCTTCTGGAAGCTCAATCGAATCGCCAGGATAGGATGACCGCCGGGGGGTTCTCAGCTACCGCACCCGTGCTCTCGTAGGTGGCTTGCGCGGGCCGGTTGGGAAGGTCGGTCGCGACCCACATTCCGATGCAGTTTCGAGCCCGGGCGAGTTCGCCCAGGCGGCGGACCAGCGCCGATCCGATCCCCTGCCGACGGTGAGTTTCGGCCACCGCCAACTCGTAGAGGAACATCTCGGTGCCCTTGTCGGGATGGGTCATCTCCACCCCGGTCACGAATCCAACCGGCCTCTCGCCCTCATAGGCGAGCAGCAGGTGGTGCCCGGGCTGGGCCAGGAAGCTCGCGGTCGGCTCTGGTTGGGGCGGGCCGTCGAGGAGAAAGCCGGCGGCGAGCACCTGATCAACGTCGCCGGCCGCCCGAATCGTTATCTCAATCTCCGGCACGTTCACTTCCTCGGCGCGAGACGGGATCCGACCAGGCGTTCGCAATTTGCGGGCCCGGGCCAGGCGACCAGACGAAGGGGGTGGTGCTGCTCACGCTGAGGAATCCCAGCCGTTCCAGGATCGGGCGGCTGTTCTCCGAGGCGTCCACCTGGAGGTACTTGAAGCCGCGGGCGGCGGCGACCCGGGCGCGGTAGGCGACGGTGGCCCGGTAGAGTCCCTGACGCCGCCATTGCGGGTGCGTCGAGCCCGACCACAGGGTGGCGAACTCCGTCCCTGGCACCAGATTGAGGCGCGCCGTCGAGACCACCTGGCCCTCGGCCTCGGCGACCAGCAGGACCACCCCGTGGGGGTCGGCTGCCCGTTCTCGGGCAAACATGGGGCCGAGATAGCTCACGTCGTCGCCTTCGACCCGGGTCAGCAGCTCCGCCATCCGGTCGGCGTCGGTCAGGGAGGTCACCTCCCGCAGGGTGACGCCGCTCGGAAGCGTGGGGGCCCGGCTCAGGTCCCGGGCCCTGCCGATGACCACGGTCTCGCGCGCTTCGGGAACGAACCCGGCCCGGAGCAGGCGCTGGATGATGCCGGCGGTTCGATCGTGGGCGTAGGTCTTCCACTCAAACGCCAGCGAGTGGGCGGCGAAGAATGCAATCTGTCGCTCGATCAGCTGGTCGAGCTGGGAGCCGTCCAGCTGGCTCAGGTCGCCTGGGGTGACAAGACCTCGGGGAGACCAGCCCCAGGCTCGATGGACCGGCCCGTCTGCCTCCTCGTGGGCGCCGACCGGAGGCCGGATGGAGACCGGCCCGCGCAGCTGGGCGTCGAAGGCCGCCAGGAACTCAGCCCGGTCGCTCCTGACCCGTGCGGCGTCGACCCGAGCCACTTCCACGAGTAGGAAGTCTAAGTAGGTTGGAACTCGAACGCGGCCCGGACGGAGCGGTCGGTACGCTACCGGTTCGGCCCCATCCGGGGCAGGGGGTGGTCTCGACTTGGGCTAACATGACCGAGGCGATCAAATTCACATGCCCGGCGGACGCCTCCCGGAGTCCCCTCGAGGGGCCGGCAGGCGGGTGAGGCCAGGCAGAGGCGGCAACTAAATAGGAGGCCGAGCATGCCTGTAGCCACGCTCACCGAGCTGCTCCAGAACGGGGTCCACTTCGGACACCAGACCAGCCGGTGGAACCCCAAGATGCGGCACTACATCTTCGCCAGCAAGGGCGGCATCCACATCATCGACGTGTCGCAGACCGTCGACCTGCTCGACAGTGCCTGCCAGTTCGCCCACGACACCGTGGCTCAGGGCGGGCAGATCCTCTTCGTCGGCACCAAAAAGCAAGCTCAGGACACAATCCAAGAACAGTGCGCCCGGAGCACTCAGCCCTTCGTGGTCAACCGCTGGATGGGGGGGTTGCTGACCAACTTCGAGGTTGTCAAGCGCCAGTTGAAGCGGATGGCCGAGCTGGTTGAGATGCGCGAGCGGGGAGTGTTGGCCACCCTGAGCAAGAAGGAGCAGCGTCGCCGCGAGGACGAGCTCGACCGGCTGGAGCGCAACTTCGGGGGCATTACCAACATGAAGCGGCTGCCAGCGGCGGTGTTCGTGGTCGACCCACACAAAGAGCGGCTGGCGGTGACCGAGGCCCGCAAGCTGGAGATCCCGATCATCGCGATCACCGACACCAACTGTGATCCGGAGGAGATCAGCCAGATCATCCCGGGCAACGACGACGCCATCCGCAGCGTGCGGCTGATCGTCACCAGGCTGGTCGACGCGGTGATGACCGGACTCGACGAGCATCGCCAGATCGAGTTGGCTCAGGCGCAGAAGGCCGAGGCGGACCGCCAAGTGCAGGCCGAGGAGGCCAGGATCGCCCAGCTCAAGGCCGACGCCGAGGCAGAGGCCGAGGCTGCCCGCCAGGCGGAGGTGGCCGCCCAGGCGGCCGAGTCCGAGGGGACGGAATCCCCTCCCGCGGAAGAGGCGGTGGCCGCCCCTGAGGGGGCCTCAGCGTGAGCCAGCCGGTCTCTGCGGAACTGGTGCGCCAGCTGCGGGAGCAGACCGGCGCCGGGATCATGGCCTGCAAGGCGGCCCTGAACGAGGCAGATGGCGAGATGGAGCGAGCCCGGGATATTCTCCGGGCGAAGGGCCTGGCTTCGGCACAGAAGCGCTCCGGGCGCCAGACCAAGGAGGGCCTGGTCGACGCCTACATTCACACCGGAGGCGGGATGGGTGTGCTGCTGGAGGTGAACTGCGAGACCGACTTTGTGGCTCGGACCGATCAGTTCAAGTCGTTGGTGCACGATCTGGCGATCCAGGTCGCCGGAGGGGCACCTCGCTGGGTGAGTCGCGAGGAGATCCCGGCCAGCGAGCTGGCGCGGGAAAAGGCAGTGTTCCGGGAGCAGGCGGAGCGGGAGGGCAAGTCGGCGGAGCGGCTCGACCAGATCGTCGAGGGCCGGTTGCGCAAGTTCTACGAACAGTCCTGTCTCTACGACCAGGCCTGGCTGCGGGACGAGGGATCCAAGGGACGCTCGGTCAGCCAGGTGATCCAGGAGGTGATCGCCGCCACCGGGGAGAACATCGCCGTCTCCCGGTTCGTCCGCTTTGAGCTGGGCAAGGGGATGACCGACGAGGGTCAGCGGGATGACGCTTGAGCCGCTGGAGCTGACCGGAACCGCCGTGAGTTCCCAAGCCGCCCCGAAGCCGCACTACCGGCGGGTGGTGATCAAGATCAGCGGCGAAGCGCTGGTCGGGGACGGCCAGTTCGGGATCGACCCCGACGTCCTGGACATCGTCGCGCGCGAGCTCCAGGGGGCTCATGCGCTGGGCACCGAGATCGCGGTGATGGTCGGCGGCGGCAACATCTTCCGCGGACTCGCCGGGGCCCAGCGGGGGATGAACCGGGTCACGGCCGACCTGATGGGAATGTTGGGGACGGTGATCAACGCCCTCGCCCTCCGCGACGCGCTCGAGGCTCATGGCATGGCTACCCGGGTGCTGACCGCGATCGAGATGCATCAGGTGGCGGAGCCCTACATCCGGGGACGGGCGATTCGGCACTTGGAGAAGGGGCGGGTGGTGGTCTTCTGTGCCGGCTCGGGCAACCCCTTCTTCACCACCGACACCCCGGCGGCGCTGCGGGCAGCCGAGATTGGCGCCGACCTGTTGATCAAGGCGACCCGCGTGGATGGGATCTACAGCGCCGACCCCGAGGTCGACCCGAGCGCGACCCGACTGCCCGCCCTGACCTATATGGACGTGCTCAACCTGCGCCTGCAGGTGATGGACAACACCGCGATCACTCTCTGCATGGACAACCGCCTACCCCTGCTGGTGCTTGACCTCTTCACCCCCGGCAACCTCTCCCGCGCGGTCCGGGGCGAGGAGGTGGGGTCGCTGGTCAGCGACGGGGTTCCGGCGCCGTGAGCGATGACCTCCTGCGGGAGACCCAGCAGCGGATGGCCAAGAGTGTGGACGCCCTGCACCGAGAGCTGGGTTCGATCCGCACCGGTCGGGCCAGCCCGGCTCTGATCGAACACCTTCAGGTGGAGGTCTACGACAGTCACATGCCCCTCAATCAGGTGGCCAGCATCTCGGCCCCGGAGGCCCACCTGCTCTTGGTCCAGCCCTGGGACCGCAACAACCTGGCGGCGATCGAGAAGGTGCTCCGCCGAAGCGAGCTGGGGCTCAACCCTGGCAACGACGGCCAGGTGATCCGGCTGCCGGTCCCTCCCCTCAACGAAGAGCGACGCCGGGAGTTCGTGCAGATGGTCAAGCATCGTGCCGAGGAGGCCCGGGTGGCGGTCCGCAACATCCGCCGGGACGACCTCGAGCAGCTGCGCCGGCTGGAGCACGACAAGGAGATCTCGATCGACCAGTCCCAAAGGGCGCAAGTCCAGCTCCAGAAGGTCACCGATGGGTTCATCGAGGAGATCGAGGAGGTGGCGCGGCGAAAGGAAGCCGAGTTGCTCGAGGTGTGAGCCTAGGCCGACACTTCGCGGATGGCTGAACCGAGCCCCGCTCTGCCTCGGCACATCGGGATCATCATGGACGGCAACGGGCGCTGGGCCAAGCAGCGGGGACTCCGCCGCGGCGCCGGCCATCGGGCGGGGATCCAGGCGATCCGCCGGGTCATGGGCGCGGCCGACGAGGCGGGAGTGCACTGTCTGACGCTGTACGCCTTCTCCACCGAGAACTGGTCGCGGCCCCGCCAGGAGGTGGCCACCCTGATGCGGCTTTTCGAGCAGACCCTGCAGGCCGAGGTCGACGAATTGCACCGCAACGGAGTCCGGATCCGAGTCATCGGCCGTCGCGAGCAGCTCTCCACCCGGCTTCAGAAGCTGGTCGAGGAGGCGGAGCGGCGGACCGCCCAGAACCAGACCGGGATGCTCAACGTGGCGATCAACTACGGCGGCCGGGCCGAGATCGTGGACGGGGTTCGCCAGCTGGCCCTGTCGGGCGCCGACCTGAGCCAGCTCGAAGAGGCGGAGCTGGCCGGCGCTCTGTACACCGCCGGGCTACCCGACCCCGACCTGATCATCCGCACCGCCGGGGAGATGCGGACCAGCAATTTCCTGATCTGGCAGGCGGCCTACGCCGAGCTCCACGTGACCCAGACCCTTTGGCCCGACTTCGGCGCCGCCGACCTTCAGGCGGCGCTTATCGACTATGCGGCACGCGTCCGCCGCTTCGGTGGGGTGCTGGACCAGCGGTGAAACTCGCGGTTCGGACCGCCAGCGGGGTAGCCCTGCTGGCTCTCTTGCTCGCCGCCCTCTGGCTGGGGGGTCCGTTCGTGGACGGGTTCGTCGCCCTGCTGGTTGGCCTGGGACTCTGGGAATACCGGCAGCTCTGGCGGGGGGCCGGGCTGAGTCCGGACCCGATCGTGCTCGCGGGCTTGGCCGCCGTCTGGCTCTTTCGATACGCCTATCCCGACCGACCCGAGGTCGGGATGGTGGTGTTGATCGCCGTGCTGGGTGGGCTCGCCCTCTCACTCCGGTTCGCTCCGTCGACCCGTCCCTTTCAGCGCTGGGCGGTGGCGGTGGCCGGAGCCGCCTGGCTCGGGTTCTGCCCGGGGTACCTGCTGCTGCTGTACCACGGGATCGCAAACCGGCCCCGGGCGGTCGAGGTGGTCCTGCTGACCGTGGGCGTGTCGGTGATCGGGGACACCCTGGCGTACCTGGTCGGCTCCCGCTTCGGCCGCCACCCCTTCTTCGCCCGGGTGAGTCCCCACAAGACCTGGGAGGGGGCGATCGCCGCCCTGGTCGCTCCCACGGTGGCGGTCGGACTGCTGCTGCCCCTGGCGCTGCCCAAAGTTGGTCATCCGCTCGCCTTCGGGATTGGGGCCCTGGCCGCCCTGGCGGCCGTGGTCGGTGACCTGGTCGAGTCCCAGCTCAAGCGGGAGGTGGGAGTGAAGGACTCCGGGAAACTGCTTCCCGGGCACGGTGGGGTGCTGGACCGGGTGGACAGCCTGATCTTCGTGGGAGCGGTCGTATACTCGCTGCTGGGGGTGGCGCACGCGTTCTGAACCACTCCCGGCCGGTCGCTCCTGACGAGCTGGATGCACCGGACTCACACATCGGAGGCTCCATCAATGCCAGCGCGGGTAGCCTTGATCGGGGCCACCGGGTCGATCGGGATCCAGGCCTTGGAGGTGATCGGCCGGTTCCCGGATCAGTTCGAGCTGGCGGGGGCGGTCGCGGGGCGGCGGGTGGGCGCGCTCCAGGAGGCGCTTCAACCCTTTCCCGAGGCGAGGAGGGTTCTGATCGCGCCGGAAGGGCCACTTCCCCCGGGCTTCGAAGTGGGAATCGAGGCTGCCTGTCAGCTGGCCTCCGACCCCTCGGTCGACGTCGTCTTGGTGGGAGGAGGCGGCGCGGGCGCGTTGCTGCCCACCTTGGCCGCCTGCCGGGCTGGCCGGCTGGTGGCCCTGGCGACCAAGGAGGTGCTGGTGATGGCCGGCGAGCTGGTCACCGAGACCGCCCGCCAGAACGGCGCCCGGATCGTCCCGGTCGACAGCGAACACAGCGCGATCTGGCAGTGCCTGCGGGGGGAGAGGCGGGAGAGCGTCCGGCGCCTGATCCTCACCGCCAGCGGCGGAGCCCTCCGCTCGTTGCCCCTGGCCGAGCTGGCCCGGGTCACTCCGGAGCAGGCGCTCGATCACCCCAACTGGCGAATGGGACCCAAGGTGACGATCGACACCGCCACCATGATCAACAAGGGACTGGAGGTCATCGAGGCCCATTTCCTCTTTCAGATCCCCTACCCGCAGATCGAGGTGGTCATCCACCCCCAGAGCGCGATCCACTCGGCGGTGGAGTTCTGCGACGGCACCATGATCGCTCAGCTGGGCATCGCCGACATGCGAGCCCCGATCGCGCTCGCCCTCAGTGACGGGGTGCGGCTCCCCGGGGTCGTGCCCCCGCTCCAGCTCACCGAGATCGGGCGGCTCGAGTTCGAGACGGTCGAGGCCGCCCGTTATCCGGGCCTCGGGGTGGTGCGCGAGGCAGGGTTGCGGGGAGCCGCGGTGCCCGCAGTTATGAACGCCGCCAACGAGGTGGCGGTGGCCGCCTTCCTCCGAGGCCACCTCCCCTTCATGGAGATCGCCGCGGTGGTGGCGCGGGTGACCGGCAGCTTCGAGTCCGCCCCCGCGCCTGACCTGGAGGGACTACTGGCCGCCGACGGCTGGGCCCGGGTTGAAGCTGAGAGGCTGGTCGGCGAGCTCGCCTCCGCACTTCCCGGCGGGGTGCCGGTCTAGATGGGGTTCGCCTTCACCTGGCAGAGCGTGGGGGGGATCATCCTCATGCTCCTGGTGGTGGTGGCCGTCCACGAGCTGGGCCACTTCCTGGTCGCTAAGCGGGCCGGGATCATGGTCCAGGAATTCTCAATCGGCTTCGGCCCCCGGCTGCTCAGCCGGATGAGGGGAGAGACCCGCTACTCGCTCCGCCTCCTGCCGCTCGGTGGCTACGTCCGCATGGCGGGGATGACCGGGATGGAGGGTCCCGAGAACGACGGTGGCTCCCGTGGCTTCATCCTGGCCAGCAACCCTCGCAAGGCGGCCACCCTGGCCGCCGGCGGGCTCATGAACATGCTCCTGGCAGGGGCTCTCTTCACCGGGGTGGCGGTGGTTGGGGGGCCCTCCCCCCAGGTCCAGCCGGGAGGTGCCTTGGCCGCTTCCGGGATCAAGGGCGACTGGCAGGTGGTGGCCGTGGCGGGGCACCCCACCACCGGCCTGCTGGGAATCCGCTCCCGGATCCAGGCGGACCGAGGTCTCCCGCTCCGGATCGGACTGCGGCCCTGGGCTGGCGGGCCCACGCGCCAGGTGACGGTCCAGCCCCAGCTGCACTGGGTGGGCACCGCGGCGACCCCGAGGATTCCCTTTGAAGCCGCCGTAACCTCGATCGACAGGGCCCCGGTTCCCCACGCGACCCCGGCGGCCATGGCGGGGGCGATCCCGGGTTCTGGCCCGATCTCCGTCTCCTACCGGACCGCCGCCGGCCGGACGGGGACGGTGTCGGTCCCCAGGAGCCAGTTCCAGGTGGAGTGGCTGGTGGGGTACATCGCCTCCGAGGGCAACCTGCTGGTGCCCGCTTTGGGCGGCCCCCCGATGGTCATCACCTCGGCCCTGGCGACCGGCTTCTACGTCGTGCCCACCCAGATCGGCGCCACCTTCGCCAACCTCTGGCTGCTGGTCAGCCCCCACCATCCCGCCAACCTCCGCCTCTCGGGTCCGGTGGGGATCGCCCAGGAGACCTCGGTGGCGACCCAGATCGGGCCCACCACCTACCTCACCCTGATGGGGCTCATCTCGGTCAACCTGGGCCTCTTCAACCTTCTGCCCATCCCCTTCCTTGATGGGGGGCGACTCTTCTTCGTGCTCCTCGAAATGGGCCGGCGGCGGCGGATCAACCCGCGGGTGGAATCCATGGTTCACGCGGTTGGGTTAGCCTTGATTGGCATGCTCTTCATCTATGTCACCTACGGCGACATTTCCCACTTGGTCCGATGACGGGACGCCGCAAGACCCGCCCCATCAAGGTCGGCTCGGTGGTCATCGGCGGGGCCGCCCCGATCAGCGTCCAGACCATGACCAAGACTCCCACCGAGGACGTCAAGGGGACCCTGGAACAGATCGCCCGAGCGGCTGACGCCGGGGCCGACATCATCCGGGTGACCTGCGACACGAAAGAGGCCGGCGAGTCCCTCCGCGAGATCGTCAAGGGCAGCGCGCTCCCGATCGTCGCCGACATCCACTACGACGCCCCGCTGGCGTTGATGGCGCTGGAGGCGGGGATCCAGTGCCTGCGGCTGAACCCGGGCAACATCCGCCAGCCGGAGAAGATCTCCGAGATCGCGCGCCGCTGCCAGGCGCTGGGGGTGCCCATCCGAGTGGGGGTCAACGCCGGCAGCCTGCCCGACCGCAAGAAGCTCGCCGGCGGGCGCGGGGAGGGGGGGATTCCCGACGTGGCTCAGCGGATGGTCGACGCCGCCCTGGGCCACATTCGGCTCCTGGAGGAGGTCGGGTTCCAGGACATCAAGGTCAGCCTCAAGGCCAGCGACGTGCTGACTAACCTGGCCGCCAACCGCCTCTTCGCCGGCCTCGACAATCGCTACCCCCTCCATCTCGGCCTCACCGAGTCGGGGCCAACCAAGACCGGCTCGATCAAGAGCGCGATGGGAATCGGGATTCTCTTGGAGGAGGGGATCGGAGACACCATCCGGGTCTCCCTGGTGGACGAGCCCGAGGAGGAGGTCCGGGTGGCTCGGCAGATTCTCGCCAACCTGCAAGAGAAGCCGACCGGACCCAATCTCATCGCCTGCCCGACCTGCGGCCGCCTCGAGATCAACATGGTGCCCATGGTGGCGTCCGTGGAGGAGGCGCTCAAACGGGTGAAGCGCCCTATCAATGTGTCGGTGATGGGCTGCGTCGTGAACGGGCCGGGCGAAGGGATGCACGCTGACATCGGCATCGCCGGAGGCCAGCAGAAGGGGATTCTCTACCGCAAGGGCAAGGTGGTCGCGACCATGCCCGAGACCGAGCTGGTCGCCGCCTTGGTCGCCGAGCTGGACAAGATCGCGCTCGAGGACGCCCGCCTGATCGCCGCCGGAGAGCCTCTCCCGGAGGGGATTCCCGAGCTCGAGGCGGAGCCGGTTCCGGCCCGGTGAGCTCGGCCGCCTAGAGCGCTTCGGCGAGCTCGGGAGCCGACCGGTCCCGCCGGTTGGAGGATCCCTGGTAGCAGGCGTTGGCGAAGGCCTGAAAGAGCGCCGCCGCGTGGCCATCCTGGGGGGCCAGCTCCTCGGGGTGGTACTGCACCCCCAGCACAAAGCGGTCCCCGGCGATCTCGACCGCCTCGACCAGTCCGTCCGGGGACCAGCCGACCGGGGTGAGCTCCGACGCCAGCTGGTCGACTCCCTGGTGGTGCAGGCTGTTGACCGCCAGCTGGTCGGCCTGGACGATCTGGCTCAGCCTTGACCCGGGCGCCACCCGGAGGGCGTGGACGGTTTCGTCGCGGCGGGGGTGCTCGGCGGAGCTGGAGCGGGGGAGGTGCTCAGGGAGGTCCTGAATTAGGGTGCCACCCAGAGCCACGTTGAGCACCTGCATTCCCCGGCAGATGGCCAGGATCGGGAGCCCCGTGCTCAGGGCCCACTCCAGGAGGGCGAACTCCAACTCATCGCTCTCCGGGTCGGGCTCGGTGGCAGGGTTGAGGTCCTGACGGTACCGGAGAGGGTCGACGTCGGGGCCGCCCGGCAGGAGCAGGCCACAGACCCAGGAGAGGTCCTCCGGGACCTGGTCGCCGGTGGGGAGCAGGATCGGGATCAGGTGCACTGCCTGGAGCGCCGCCACGTAGGCTCGATTGAGCGCCTGCACCGCCACCGAAGTGCCCCCCGATCCGGGCTTGGAGGCCGCCTGGCTAGGGACCAGCACCAATGGGTGTTGGCTTCTGGCGGTGGTTGACATCAGGGCTAGCGAGACCCGACCGGAGCTGGCGCCGCCGACCTGATGAAGGTGGAGATCCGCTCCAAAGCCTGGGCGATCTGTTCCTCGGCGACTGTATAGGCGAAGCGCAGGTGCCCTTTGCCGTTCTCGCCGAAGGCCTCGCCGGCGAGCGCCGCCACGCCCGCCTCCTCGAGCAGCCGCCGGGCCAGGTCCCGGCTTGTGAAGCCCGTCTCGCTCACGTTGGGAAACGCATAGAAGGAGGCCGCCGGCAGGTGGCACCGGAACCCGGGTATCGAGTTCAACCCGGCCACCAGGGTGTCGCGCCGGCTCTGGAAGGCAGCCACCATGCGGGCCACCGCCGCCCGCGACTCGGGCGCTTCCAGGGCCTCGACCGCGGCCAGCTGGGTGAACGCCGCCGCGCAGGCACTGGTGTTGATCAGCAGGGTCTCCATGCGCCCGGCAAGCTCCTCGGGCATCACCCCGTATCCAAGCCGCCAACCACACATCGCGAAGGTCTTGGAGAGACCGTCCATGACGATCGTCCGCTCCGCCAATCCCGGTCGCGCCCAGATCGGCCGGGGGAGCTCCTGAAAGCAGATCTCGGAGTAGATCTCGTCGCTGACCACCCAGAGGTCATGGGCCAGGGCCAGCTCCGCCAGCCGATCCAGGTCGCCCTCGGTGAGGACCCCGCCGGTGGGGTTCTGGGGCGAGTTGATGATGATCATCCGGGTCTTGGCGGTGATCGTCCCCTCGACCTGTTCCAGGTCCATTCGGAAGTCCCGATCCTCCCGAATCGCGACCGGCCGAGCCACGGCGCCGACGAAGTCGGTCAGCGAGCGGTAGACCGGGTATCCGGGGTCGGGAAGGATCACCTCGTCGCCGGGCTCGATCAGGGCCAAGAGCGCGAAGTGAAGGACGTTCTTGGAGCCGGGAACCACCACCACCTGGGCCGGGCTGACCTCGACCCCGTTGCGCCGGGTCATCTCGGCGGCAATGGCGGCCCGGACCTGGGGCAGCCCCGCCGCTGGTGTGTAGTGGGTGGCGCCCCCCTGCATGGCCCGGTACGCTGCCGCCACGATGTTGGGTGGGGTCGGGAAATCGGGCTCGCCAATCTCGAGGTGGATCATGGGGTGGCCCTCTGCCTCCAGCCGCCTGGCGTAGGCGAGGACCTCGAAGGCGCTCTCGGTTCCCAGCCGACTCATCCGATCGGCAAAGCGCACTTTCATGTCCTGGTGGAAGGCCGCACTTCCGCGGGCGGCGGTCTCAACTTACGACCGTGATCGAGGCCACCATACCCAGGGTCTCGTGCGGCTTGCAGAAGTACCGGTAGGTACCCGGCACCGTCAGCTTGAGGGAGAAGCTTCCCCCGGCGGGAAGCTGGTGGTCCCAGGGAGTCGCTCCCTTGGGGAGAACCGAGTCCGCCGCCGATGCCGCCAGCGAAGGCGTGTCGGTGGTGGTGTGGAGGATGTTGCCGGTGTTCTTCCAGGTGACCGTGCCACCTGTCTTGAGGCAGGCGGTCGCGGGGCTGAATTTGAGGTTGTTGCCCGCGTCGATGGTGACCGACGTCTGAGCGTTGGCGGCGGTGCAGCCGCCGCCGCTGCTGGTGGCGGCCGGCTGCGGTCCGGCCTGGCCGGGGATCGGCCCGGTCCCGCAGGCGGACAGCAGCAGTGCGATCCCGCCGACAGCTATTCCCGTGAGGGTGGAGCGCCGTTGGTAGTGGGACCGTAGCGGGATCATCGAGTCCTCCTGATGCGGATGTCTCTCAGATGCTAACGCGGTGGTTCCCCCGCCCGGGGGGGTCCTCTGCGGGCAGCACCCGGGCAGCTCCGACCGAACTGGCGAGCCAGCGCAGCCGGGCGAAGAAGCCGGCCGTATGTGGTGAGCGGCCCAGTCGCAGGGAGCAGAAGTCGAAGTGGTGGGTCCACTCGTGGAGCAGGGTGTTCACGAAAGCGCCGGGGGCAAGCACCTGCTGGCGGATCGCGGTTCGGTGGTAGATCCGGATCGCGCATCGCTCCGGGGCGGCGCCGGGCCGGGGGATCCGGCAGCGGTAGTAGCCGTACGTCTTCTGGGCCAGCCGACCGCGCTGGTCGGTGGCATGGGTCTGGGCGCGGTCGGCGAGCACCAACCGAATCTCCGGCAGGCCGAAGCTGTCGTTGAGCACCTCGAGCAGGGCTACCGCCAGTTGCTCGCGCTCACCGAGCTGCCTACTGCTCAGGAGCGAGCACACCAGGGCCCGGGCCGCCGGTGGCGGCGGATGGGGAAACTCGAGCACGGACTGGCTGGTCTGGTAATCGGCCGAGCTGGTGACGAATCGGGGCATCTCGCCCGAGTCTATGGAGGGCACTCGCCCGGTCGTTGCAGCCGGCCGCCGAAATAACGTGCGGCTGGCCGCGCGGCGCACCCGCCCTACCCCTCGAAGAGGGCGCGCTCCAAAGCAGCCAGGGCGACCGGGAAGACGGGCTCACTGGGGGTGGCGAACCCGATCACGATCCCCTCCATATGATCACCCGCTTCGTGCCAGTGCTCTCCCAACCAGCCGACCATCAAACCCTGCCTGGAGATTCGGTCCCGCACCGCTGGACCTTCCCCTAACCCGGCGGGGAAGGTCAGCAGCGCATGCAGTCCAGCGGCGCTGTCGACCAGGCGAAATCCAGCCGAAGCGGCCGCGGCGGTTCCAGCCAGGCGCGTCTGAAGGAGGTTGAAACGACGTCGGTACCGTAGCCGAGAGGCCCTGACGTGGCGATCGTAGGCGTAGGTCGTGAGCAGGTCGGCGAGTACCAGCTGCCCAATCGCTTCGCCCTGGTAGTCGGCGTGGAGTTTGGCGTCGACAACCGCGCCGATCAGGTTCGGGGGTAGGACCATCCACCCCAGGCGGAGGGCCGGGCCTAGCGTCTTCGAGGCGGTCCCCAGGTAGGCCACGCAGTCGGGCGCCATTCCCTGGATCGCCCCCACCGGCTGGCGATCGTAGCGGAACTCCCCGTCGTAGTCGTCCTCGATGATCAGCCCCCCGCTCCGCCGGGCCCAGCCGATCAGCTCGTGGCGACGACCAGGCGACAGCGTAGGACCGAGGGGATACTGGTGGGCGGGCGTCACCACCACCGCGACGACCTCAGGTGGGCCCAGCCGGCCCAACCGGTCGGTACGGATACCCTGATCGTCGATCGGTACCCCAACCACGTTACCCCCCGCTCGGCGCACCACCTCGCGGTGAAATGGGAGGTTGGGGTCCTCCATTGCAATCGCCGCCGGCAGGGACCGGGTGAGCACCCCGGAGAGGAGCGCGAGGCCCTGGACGTAGCCGGAGGTGAGCACGATCTGGTCAGGGTTCGCCTGGACTCCCCGGGTGCGTCCGAGGTAGTCGGCCAGTGCCCCCCGCAACTCTGGTCGTCCCTGAGGCTCGCCGTAGTTGAAGACCGAGGTCGAGACCCCAGTCAGTGCCCTCCGGGTCGCCCTGATCCAGGAGGAGGTGGGAAAGGTGCTGACATCCGGACGTCCGGGGCGCAGGTCATAGGGCGCTCGCGGCGCGGGGACTGGGGGCGGTCCGGTTGACCTCGAGAGCAGGGCAAGGTCGGCGACCTCGGTCCCGGCGCCTCGCCGGGCCACCAGGTAGCCCTCCGAGACGAGCTGGTCATAGGCGGCGCTGACCGTGCCTCGCGACAGGCCGAGTTGAGCCGCCAGAGCCCGGGTCGACGGGAGCCGAGCCCGCTGGGCGAGTCGGCCATTGCTAACCGCACTTCGGATCGCCTTCTCCAGCCCGATCCGGCGACCCCCGCTCCGATCGAGCTCCAGGCTGAGATCGACACCCGAAGTGGACCACGTTTCACGCACCAAAGTGGATCTTACTAATATGCCACCCTTCAGCTACCGTCACGGTAGTGAGCGCCAAGAACCGGTCGCAGACCGATGCCCAACCCGTGTCAGGTCCATCCGTGCGGCTGGCCGTGGACGAGCTGGCACCCGAAGTCGCCAGTGCCATGGCTGCCCTTGACGCGGCCAGCCGGCGATCGACGCTCGACAGGGGGTTGCTGGAGCTGGTTCGGGTCCGCTCCTCGCAGCTAAATGGTTGCGCCTACTGCGTCGACCTGCACAGCCGCGACGCTCGCCAGCAGGGAGAGTCGGAGCGGCGTCTATTCGCCCTCCCGGTGTGGCGCGAGACCCCGCTGTTCACCTCCCGAGAGAGGGTGGCGCTGGCGCTGGCCGAGGCGGGTGCTCGGCTCAGCGAGGGGCCGGTTCCCGAGCCGGTTTATCAGCAGGCAGCCTCGGAGTTCTCGGCGAAGGAACTGGCCGACCTCATATGGGTCATCGCCGTCATCAATGCCTGGAATCGACTGGGAGCGATCGCCCGGCCGTGGCCGCTCAGCTGAGCTGGGCGCGGAGCCCATCGCTGCGGTCGGCGGACCAACTGATTCGGGAAGCGAGGTGGACATGAACCGGACGCGTGAACCAGCATCGCAGCCAGAGGACTTGGCACGGCTCTTTGTGGAGCGGGCCAATTCCGGGGACGCGGAGGGGCTGGCGGAGCTCTACGAACCCGACGCGGTCATCGGCTATCCGCCCGGCGAGGTGACCGCGGGACGGGCGGCGATCACTGCCGTGTTCGCGACGATGGTCGCGACGGGGATGACCTTCCGACTCGAGGAAGCGCTGCCGACCCTGCGGCTCCACGACCTTGCCCTGACTGGCACCCGATCGGCAGATGGCTCCGGCGGCCGATCTCAGGTCGCCCGCCGCCAGCCGGATGGAGCCTGGTTGCGGATCCTGGACCGACCCGAGGCGCCACCCCGAGAGGTCTGAGTTGGGGGCGCTGGTCGCGGCGAGCTGGGCGCCCACCGAGACGCACGAGGAGGGATCGGCAGGCCGCCACGGTTCCGATCGAATGTCAATCTCAGGCTGAGTGATGGACGAAGGCAAAGAGCTCACCACCGCACCGCCGTCGCCGTGGTGAGACGCCGGAGGTGAAGGTGGCGCCGCAGTTCCCGGGAGATCAGCGACTCGACGAGCTGGCCCGGCGGCTACGGAGTCTCCATGTCCCGGGAGACCCCTTGGTGTTGCCAAACGTGTGGGATGTTGCCTCCGCCCAGCTAGTCGAGGCGGCTGGCTTCCCCGTGGTTGCCACTTCGTCCTCGGCGATTGCCGCCACGATCGGTGCTCGCGACGCAGATTCGATGGGGTCGGTCGTCGCTCTCGGAGTTGTCCGCCGGATCGCCGCCGCGGTGACCACGCCCGTGAGCGCCGACCTGGAATCCGGCTACCAGCTCGCTCCCAGCGAGTTGATCCGGGGATTGCTTGAGGCGGGGGCGGTGGGACTCAACCTCGAGGACTCCGATCACCATGGCCACTCCGAGCGGGTCGCGGTCGGAGTCCAGGCCGCTTATGTCGCCGGACTGCGCTCGGCGGCGACCAAAGCTGGGGTACCGGTGTTGATCAACGCCCGGTTGGATGTCTGGCTCCAGGGAGATGCTGACCCCGCGCTGCGTCTCGTCGAAGGAGTCAGCCGGGCACGAGCCTATCTGGAAGCCGGGGCTGACTGCGTTTTCCCAATCGGCTTGCGTGACCGCGACCTGATCCGAGCCTTCGTGGATCAGGTGGCCGGTCCGGTCAATCTGCTGTTGGAGGATGGCGGCCCCACCCTCAGCGAGATGCGGGCGCTTGGAGTCGCCCGGGCGAGCCTGGGATCCGGACTCCATCGTGCGGCCATGCGGGAGGCAACTTCGTACCTTCAACGATTGCGCTGGCCGGCACCGGGGACAGGCGGCGCCTGAGCGCCGAACGGGGACCGCGACCCCAGCCCAGCGCTTCTACATCCCCGTCGCCGGGCAGCCGTGGCAGACCGGTGCGCGGTCCCTCGGCGACGATCCGGGGCGCCTTCGGCGAGCGAACTAGGGCCGCCGACGGACTGGGTGGGTCCGCCTAGCGAGCGGAGGTCGTTGGGTATCCAGCGCGAGTGGCTGCCGAGCTGTTGGCGAGGACACCGACCTAGGGCCGGCCGAGCAGCCACTCATGGACGTCGGGGATCCTTTCGGCCAACAGAGAGAGGTGGCCCTCCTCTTCGCTCAGCTCGGCGGCCGCGCCGGGGACGTTCTCGGCCAGCCACTGTCCGTGCTGGAAGGGAACGAACTGGTCGTGGCGGCCGTGCCACACCTTGACCGGTATTTTGATCGAGTCCAGTTCGAATCCCCAGGGAGAGAGGTGGGCGACCCCGTCATCCCACCAGCCTTGATCCCCCGGTGCCAGGCCGTCGGCGGAGCTTGTGGAGAGAAACCGCCCCAGTTCGCCGCTGACCACGGCGGCGTCGACCGGGGAAAGCAGCGTCTTGAGAATCTCGGCAACCTCCTCAGGAGTGGCTCTGATCATCTCCTCCCGATCTTGCTTGCCCTTCTGGCGGGCCGCCTCCGGATCGGAGAGGTAGAGCTGGATGTCCTTGACGTTGTCCTCTCCCATGCCGGTGAAGTAGTCGAGCCCGGGAGCTCGATAGGGCGCGATCGAGCCCACCGTGGCGACCGCGGCGACGAGGTTCGGGAGCAGGGCAGCGCAGGCGAGGGCATAGGGGCCGCCGCCCGAATAGCCCCAAACCCGCAGCCGGTCGATGTCGAGGGCGGCGGCGATCGCCGCGACGTCTTCTGCCCCCGCCGCCACCGGACGGCCCGGGGCCGGGGTCGAGCGGCCGTAGCCGGGCCGGTCGTAGCTGATCAGCCGGATTCCCCGTCGTTCCGCGTCGGCCAGCCAGGGGCCGAAGAGGTGGCGGGAGTTGGGGGTCCCGCCGCTGACCAGGACCGGCGCCCCCACGGCATCGCCGCCCAGCTCGACACAGAGTTCTCGTCCGTCCGCGACCGGAACGGATATGGTCTCGACCGCGATCGCCATCTTCAATCCTCCGGAGACGTTCCCTCACCCTTCCGAGTGGTCCGTTGGCCCCGGTGGAAGGCCGGAACTTCCGGTGGCGGCCGCTCGAAAGTGTAGCCCGACCGCGGCCGGGAGCGAACCCCTGCCCCCGCCCGCCGCCGATAAAGGGAGAGTACGGAGCGGGAATCGGCGGACGCCAGGTCGGGGCCATCTCCCGGCCGCGAATGAAAATCCCCGGGAGCCATGACGGAGCTCTCCATCCCAATGCGTCCCGGGCCGGACTGATCCAGGCTGACGCCGACCAGGTGATAGGTAACTGTGACCCGACCGCAGAGGCCACCGTCCCTGCCCTTCGGTCCAAGGGAGTGGCGCCCCACCGCTGAGTTGCGAGAGGTTCGCTACTCGGGTGCCAAACTGAGCTGCCGTGAGGCGCCGTAGCGGTCGCTGAGCCATGCAAACCTCCGGGCGCAGGGGTACCGATCCGGTGGCATGAAGACGTTCCCCCGATCGCAGGGCCGAGCGAACAGGGTGTTCAAGGTCTCCTCGTCCTGGCAGTCGAAGAAAAATGACACTGCGGGGGTGAACCCGAAGGAACTGACATCAGGACTGTCGATGCAGCTGAGCGTCAGGTCGGCGATCCGAAAGGTGGCGCCCTTGACCGTGCCTTCTCTACTCGGATCGTCTGGTCCGTAGAGGTCGAGTTCAAGGACCTCGGCATCGGGAAAGGTCGAGACGTAGAAGTGCATCGCCACCTCGGCCTGCCCGGTAAACCTCAAGAATGGCCTCACTGCCATAAGCCAATCTCACCTGGCAGAGGCGCTCACCGCTCTGGAGTCGCGGGCCTCCACCGGTGTAGACCGCCTGCCTGCTCGATGGGTTAGCGGGGTGAGCGGGCCGCAGTTATCCCCAGGGCTCGAGGCGGTAGTCCGCGAAGTACGACAGTCGGCGGCAACCCTTCATGTCGCTGCCGCCATAGGCTCGCGGCCCGCCAATACCACCCGGTCGATCGTCCGCAAGTTGGTCCGGGAGCGTACTCCCCTTCCAGGATGCCGGACATCGCTGGCTGCCGGATCGTTGTCCAGCTCCCGTCCGACCAAGATGCGCTGGTGGCAGCACTGGCCGCCCGCCACCAAGCGTGGCGAGTCTACGATCTACGGAAGGAGTCTCGCTTTGGGTACCGAGCGGTTCACCTAGTCACCCAGCCGCCCCGACCTGTCGAGCTTCAGGTCCGGACGTTCGTCCAGCAGATTTGGGCAGACACCAGCGAGCGTCTAGATAGGCTCCACGAAGGTATCAAGTACGGCACGGGGCCTGCCGCCTTACTCAAACAGCTTCAGAGATGGAGCGACCGGTTGGCCGAATTCGAGAGGAGCGGGGACCTCACCCCTTCCTTGATACTCAACCGAGACGCCGTAGTTCCGATTGTCGTGGTTATGCTGCAAGAGCGATGAGCATTTTCCTTTATTGCGTTCGATCGGCATGAGCAGAGGCGCGTGGTTATCAAGGAATTCCGAGAACGCCACCGAGCCCAGGCTGAGGAAGAGCGTTTCCGCGCCGAGCGAGGGGCCCTGGAGTCCGGACGGGACCTGGAGATCGTGACTCTGGAGGCTGATTCCATTGAACAGCTGGGGGAGACTCATGGCTCCTACTTCCCCGAGAAGTCCCGCGCCCTGGCCGTCTGAAAGGTCGCCCGCAGGCTGCCACGGTAGGTCAACGCCACGCGGACCACGGATTGTGTGGGTCAGCTTGAGGGTCAGATGGCCGCTGTGCCTTGTGTGCCAGGTTGGCGCATTTCCGTTTTGAGATCAATTCCGCCGTGCCGGGGGTGGGAGTCGAACCCACACGTCCGTTAGGACTGCGGTTTTTAAGACCGCTGCGGCTACCATTACGCCACCCCGGCCGAGAGTGCGCCGCCATTACCGTGGACCGCAGGTTAGCGCACCCGGTCGGCGGGCTAGAGGAATCGATCGCCCGCGATTCCCTTGGCCGGGCGACCGGGAAGGTGACTACCAACACTCCCCGCTTCGGTCCCGTGGAATAGGCTCAGAGTGACCTCGGCAGCCCAATCGGCGGAAACCACGGCTTTGAACTTTCTCTTCCTGCTCACCGCCGGACCTCGGACGGAGGCGGTCCTCACCGTGGCGGCCCTGGCAGCTGCCGCCGGCCAGTCCGGGCACCGGGCCGAGATCTTCCTGGCCGGCGATGGTGTCGTCCACGCGGCGAGCCTGGCGGGAAAGGCGGCGGTCACGCTCTGTGACGCCGATCTGCGCTGGCGCCAGACCCGGCCCGAGGAGATCCCCGGTGTCACCCGGGGGAGCCTGCGCGACCTGGCCCGCCAATGCCGCGAGGCAGACCGGGTCCTGGTGTTCCGGTGAGTCCAGGAAGGTCAGACGAGCTGGTCGTACTGGGCCGGGGCGAGCTCGACCGCGAGGATTCCGGACTGGCCGTGCGGGTCGCGCTGGCCCTGCCCCTGGCTGGTCTCGGGGCCCGCCTGGTGCTGCTCGACGCGTTCAGCACCCTTGGGCTGGCCGACCCGCCCGCCCTGGGCCGCTGGAGCGCTGGAGTGGTGCGCGAGCTGGAGTCGGTGCTGGCGGACCATGACACCCCGGTCCTGGTCGAGCTGGAGTCGCTGGCGTCGTTGGGGCTCGCCGACCGACCCCTACGAGACGGGGTTGAACTGATCGCTCGCAGCGAGGTGGCCGCGATCTGCGGCTCCGCGCGTGCCTGCTTGGTCCTCTGAGTCAGCTGTGGAACTGCATCTGATCAGCCGGCTGCACGAGCAGCGAGCCTGGGAGGTCTGTCGGGCTCGAGCGGAGTCAGGCATTCCGATCGAGCTGGTCCTGCTCCACGACGCAGTTCTGGAGACGGAGGCTAAGGCAGCGGCGATCCTGGGCGAGCGGGCCTCGGCTAACGTAGTCGTCATGGCCTGTGCCGAGGACGCGCTGGCCCGCAGGGTGGGCGAGCGCTGGGCGGTGATCGACTACCGGGGCATCATCGGCCGCTGTGTCCTGGCCGAGAGGGTCACCAGCTGGTGAGCCAAAGATGAGCAGCTCGCCGGTCCGGGCCCTGGACGCCACCGGAGTCGAGCGCTACAGTCGCCAGTTGCTGATCCGGGAGATTGGTGAGGCAGGGCAGCTTAGGCTCGCCGAGGCGAACGTGGTCGTGGTCGGCTGCGGCGGCCTGGGCGTCCCGGCGGCGCTCTATCTAGGGGCCGCCGGAGTGGGCCGGCTGCTATTGATCGACCCCGACCGGCTGGCTCTCGACAACCTCAATCGGCAGGTGGCTTACCGAACCGGCGAGATCGGGCGCCCCAAGGCCGAGCTCCTGGCGACACAGCTGCGCGATCTCAATCCGTCGATTGAGGTCAGGTCTAAGGAGGAGCTGGTCACTGCCCCCGGGATCGCACGACTGTTCCGCGACGCTGACCTAGTTCTGGAGTGTTCCGACGACCCGCTCACCAAGTTCCTCATCAACGACTACTGCGTCGGAGCCGGTATCGAACTGGTGATCGGCGGGGCGGTCGGCCTGACGGGGCAGGTGGTCGCTGTGCCGGTCGGCGGGGCCTGTTACCGCTGCCTCTTCGTGGCTCCTCCGTCCGATCCCGGAACCACTTGCCGCGAGGCGGGAGTTCTTGGTCCGCTGGTCGGGATGATCGGAGCGCTCCAGGCGCTGGAGGCGATCCGGATGATTTGCCGGGTGGGCAATGACTCCGGGGGTCGGCTGCTCGACTTCGATGCCGCCACGGTCCGCTGGCGGGAGGTTCGCTTTCCGCTCGACCCCGCCTGCACTGCGCACGGGGGGAGGCCGCTGGGCAACGGCCATAATTGAGCTATGGCAGTTGCACTTGAGGCCGGCCTCGCCGAGGAGATCCGCCAGCTCCGTCGAGAGCGCCGCGCTCTGATCCTGGCCCACAACTATCAACGCGACGAGGTCCAGGACATCGCTGACTTCGTCGGCGACTCCTTGGGGCTCTCCCGGAGAGCGGCCGAGACCGATGCCGAGGTGATTGTCTTCTGCGGGGTCCACTTCATGGCCGAGACGGCGGCGATCCTGGCGGAGGGCAGGCGAGTTCTGCTGCCGGATCTGGAGGCGGGCTGCTCGCTCGCGGCCAGCATTACCGCCGAAGACCTGCGCGCCTGGAAGGCGGAGCACCCAGGGGCGGTGGTGGTCAGCTACGTCAACACCAGCGCGGCCGTAAAGGCGGAGTCCGATTACTGCTGCACCTCGAGCAACGCGGTCGAGATCGTCCGGCAGATTCCCGAGGATCGCGAGATCCTCTTCTGCCCGGACCTCTTCCTGGGCTCCCACGTGGAGCGGGTGACCGGCCGCAAGATGCACGTCTGGATGGGCGAATGCCACGTCCACGCCGGGATTCAGGGCGCCCAGCTGGCGGCGCAGCGAGCCGCTCACCCCGACGCCGAGGTGCTGGTCCACCCCGAGTGCGGCTGTACCACGGCGGCGCTGTATCAGGCGGATAGCGAGGAGCTGCGGGGGGCCACCTTTGTGACCAGCACAGAGGGCATGGTCCGCCACGCTCAGAGCTCGCTGGCGGAAACCTTCATCGTGGCGACCGAGATCGGGGTCATGCATCGGATGCGTCAGATGGCGCCCCAAAAGACCTTCCTGGCTGCCAATCCCGACGCCGTCTGCCCCTACATGAAGACGATCACCCTGGAGAAGGTGCGCGACTCGCTGCGCGACCTGAAGCACGGGATCACCGTGCCTGCGGAGATCGCCGCCCGGGCCCGGCGCGCGATCGATCGGATGATCGAGGTGTCCGGCTGATGGCCCATGCGGGGGTGATCGGGATCTTCGGGGGATCGGGACTTTACCAGCTGCTCGAGGGAGCTCGCGAGGTCAGGGTCGAGACTCCCTTCGGGCCGGCCAGCGACAGTCTCTGGTTGGGAGAGATCGGCGGTCGTCAGGTGGCGTTCATGCCTCGGCACGGTCGCGAGCACACCATCCCACCCCATCGGATCAACTTCCGAGCCAATCTGTTTGCCATGCACCAGGCTGGAGTGACCCGGATCCTAGCCCCCTGCGCGGTCGGATCTTTGCGCCGGGAGCTCGCGCCCGGCGAGGTGGTCATCCCCGACCAGTTCGTCGACCGCACCTGGGGGCGCGCCGACACCTTCTGGGAAGGCCCCAGCGTGCAGCACGTCAGCTCGGCCGACCCCTACTGCCCAGACCTGGGGGCTCAGGCAGCGGCAGCCGCCACCCGGCGGGGGGCGAAGGTACACGAGGGGGAGACGCTGGTGGTCATCCAGGGACCCCGGTTCAGCAGCCGGGCCGAGTCACGCTGGTTCTCCGGCCAGGGCTGGGGCGTGATCGGCATGACCGGCTACCCGGAGGCGATCCTGGCCCGAGAGCTGGGCATCTGTTATGCGGCGATCGCCCTGGTCACCGACTACGACGCTGGGCTAGAGGGCGAGGACGACATCGCGCCGGTGACCCACGAACAGGTGCTGCGGGTCTTCGCCGCGAATATCAGCCGGGTCCGCGAGATCCTCTTCGATTTGGTGGAGCGGCTGCCCCCCGGGACCACCTGCAGCTGCGCCGCCACCCAACCGCTGCCCCAGCTGGCCTCCACTTGAGCGAGGGTTCCGCCCTCGCCAACTCCGACCCGCCCCACCAACTGCTCACCTTCCGGGCCCTCTGGCGGCGCACCCAGACCATGTTCTTCTACGGCGCCGCGGTGATGCTGATCGGGGTGGTGGTCACCCTGTTCGGCAACCACAAGGTCGATTTCGAGTTTCTCACCCTGGGGGTGGTCCTGCTCGTGCTGGCCCTGGGCTTCCACTTCGGATCCCGCCGGCACTACGTCCAGGCGACGGCGGAGGGCCTCCTCATCCACGGCTTGGTCAGTCACCAGCTGATCGCATTCGATGATATTCGCCAGGTCCGCACCCAGCAGCTTCAGGTCATCTTCTCCGCCCCCAGCCGCAAGGGGTTTCTGGTCCGCTCCCTACGCCAGTTCGAAGGCACCCCGGCCTGCCTGGTCCGGCTCAGGCTGGCGCCGGAGCAGGTCGCCGGAATGAGGAAGGTGGTGGGCCGGGGCTGCGTGATCGACCAGGACCTGATCCTGCTGGTCGCCGAGGCCCCGAGCCTGGAGCGAGCGCTGGAGGCGCGGCTTCCCCGGCGCCGGCCGGCCCCGGCCGCGCGCCGGCGGTGAATCTCGCCGGCGCGCCCGCCTGGCAGCGCGAGGGAGTCTGGGCGGCGGTCGCGGCGGCTCTATTCGCAGCGCTTTGCGTCCTGCTCCACTGGCCGGTCCATCCT
>Ga0307372_10000601_pt1 | contig 64098 bp, 56 predicted proteins | sample OX1MG_FD_202533 | JGI IMG/M metagenome (GOLD analysis project Ga0307372, IMG submission 202533) | Soil microbial communities from Risofladan, Vaasa, Finland - OX-1 | ecosystem: Environmental > Terrestrial > Soil > Coastal area > Acid sulfate soil | place: Finland: Risofladan, Vaasa | collected... | reverse complement strand
GATCTCGAGCGACCCGGCAAATCGCTCCAGCTGGGGCAGCAGGCCCTCGGCGAAGCGACCCGAATAGAGTTTGCCCGACGGAGCGGCGGGGGCGGGGCGGGGCGTCCCCTTCCCCCTCGCCCTGGGCCGGCCTATGACTCCAGCCTCTTGAGGTCGGGGGGCAGGAGGTGCTCCAGATCCAACCCCGAGAGCTGGCCCTGAACCTCGGCCGCGGTCCGGACCCCCATTCCCCAGAGCTTGATGAATCCGGCGGCACTGCTCTGATCGAAGCGGTCTTCGCGGCCGTAGGTGGCCAGCTCCATCCGATAGAGCTGGGCCGGGCCCTTGCGGCCCACCACGATCGAGTGTCCGCGATAGAGCTTCAACCGGACCTGGCCGCTGACGTGGCGCTGGGTCTGCGCCACGAAGGCGTGGAGAGCCTCGCGCAGGGGGCTGAACCAGAGCCCGTCGTAAACCAGCTGAGACCACTGGTCGGACACCACATCCTTGAATCTGGCCAGGTCCTTGGGCAGGGTGATGTCCTCCAGGGCGCGATGGGCCTGGAGCAGCAGGACCGCGGCCGGAGCCTCATAGATCTCGCGTGACTTGATGCCGATGAGGCGGTTTTCAAGGTGGTCGATGCGGCCGACGCCGTTCTCGCCCCCCAGGCGATTGAGCCTCGAGACCAGTTCCACCGCGGGCACCGCCAGACCGTCGAGCGTGACCGGGAGCCCCTCCTTGAAGCCGATCTCGACGTAGGTTGGCTCGGCGGGGGCACGGGCAGGATCGACCGTCCACTCGAAGACGTCGGCGGGCGGTTCCTGCCAGGGGTCCTCCAGGATCCCCGCCTCGATCGATCGTCCCCACAGATTCTCATCTGTGGAGTAGGGGGATTCCAAGCTGGCCGGCACCTCGATCTGATGCTGACGTGCGTATTCGATCTCATCCTCACGGTTCATGCCCCACTCGCGCACCGGGGCCACGACCTTCAACTCCGGCGCCAGAGCGGCGGTGGTGACGTCAAATCGAACCTGATCGTTGCCCTTTCCGGTGCAGCCGTGAGCGATTCCAGCGGCACCCTCGCGGCGCGCCACCTGCACCAGCAGGGCGGCAATCAGGGGACGGCCGATGGCCGTCGCCAGCGGGTACTCCTTCTCGTAGAGGGCCCCGGCCTGGAGCGAGGGCCAGACAAAATCGCGCAGGAACGGGATCTTGCCGTCGACCACGTAGGCGACGCTGGCCCCGACCCGCAGGGCGCGCTGTTGAATGGCATCCAGGTCCTTCTTCTCACCCAGGTCGATGGTCAGGGCGATGACGTCGTAGCCGCGGTCTTTGAGCCAGCGGATGGCGACCGAGGTATCGAGTCCGCCGGAGTAGGCGAGGACTAATTTTTCAGGCACCGAGCAACCTCCGCAGGGGTTTGGCAGCGGCCCGATCCTGCAGCACGACGAGGATGGTATCGTCCCCCGCCAGCGTTCCCGCGACGCCCTCCAGCGATGATTCGTCGATGGCCCGCGCGACCAGGCTGGCGGTACCGGGCGGGGTTCTGACCACGATCATGAATTCGACCTCGGTGACCGACAGCACCAGCTCCTCCAGACTCGCTGGGGCCCCTCCCCAACCCCCCGAAGAGCGCCACAGGCCCATCTCCTGGAGGTCGCGCGAGACCGTCGCCTGGGTGGCGCTGAAACCCTTGCCGGCCAGGGCCTGAGCGAGATCGCGCTGGGTTTGGACCGGCCGCTCCCGGACCAGATCAAGTATCGCGCGGTGGCGCTCCTCCTTCACAACTGCCCCAGTACGCGGCCCATCACGGCCGCCGCCTGGTCGATCTCGGCGGCCGTGATGATGAGCGGCGGCACCAGGCGCACGGTGCTATCGTCCACCGCGTTGACGATCACGCCCGCCTCCAGGCAGCCGCTCTGGAAATCGCGCCCGATCGGCCGATCCAGGACCACGGCTTGCATCAGGCCTCGGCCCCTCACCTGCCTCACCCCAGGGAGCCCGGCCAGGGCCGCCTGCAGGTGCTCTCCCATCTCCTGGGCATGCCCGACCAGACCCTCGCCCTCGATGGTGGCGAGGACGGTTCCAGCCACCGCGCTGGCCAGCGGGTTGCCCCCGAAGGTCGATCCGTGGTCGCCCGGCGTGAGCACGTCGGCGCGCTCCCCGGCCAGGCAGGCCCCGATCGGCAGGCCGCCGCCCAGGCCCTTGGCCAGGGTCATCAGGTCGGGCACCAAATCATGGTGCTGGTGGGCGAACCAGCGCCCGGTGCGCCCCAGTCCGGTCTGAATCTCGTCCAGAATCAAGAGCAGGTTCATCTCGTCGCACCAACGCCGCGCGCCCTCGAGGTATCCGGTGGGCGGCGTGACGACACCGATCTCCCCCATGATCGGTTCCAGCATCACCGCCACCGTGTTGGGGCCGGTGGCCGCCTTCAGGGCCTCCAGGTCACCGTAGGGAACGTGCACGAAACCGGGCATCAGGGGTGTGAATGACTCCTGGTACTTGGGCTGACCGGTGGCGCTGATGGCCCCCATGGTGCGGCCATGGAATGAGTCCAGGGCGGTGATGATCTCGTAGGCCCCGCCTCGCCGCAGCTTGCCCCACTTGCGCGCCACCTTGATGGCCACCTCGTTGGACTCCGCCCCGCTGTTGGTGAAGAACACGCGCGAGGGAAAGCTGAGTCCGACCAGCTTTCGCGCCAGCTCCACCTGGGGCCGCGTGTAGTAAAGGTTGGAGGTGTGGATGAGCCGCGCCCCCTGCTCGGCCAGGACGCGCGTGACCGCGGCGTGGCCGTGACCGAGCAGGTTGACCGCGATGCCGGCGACCAGATCAAGGTACTCGCGACCGTTCGCATCCCAGACCCTGCAGCCCTGGCCCCGGACCAGCTCCAGGGGTATTCGCTTGTAGGTGCCCATGAGGAAACGGTGTTCATCCGCAACCAGGGTCGGATCGAGGGAGGATTCACTCACGGCACCACCAGCGTGCCCACACCGCTCTCGCTGAAGAGCTCCAGAAGCAGCGAATGGGCGGTGCGCCCGTCGATGATGTGGGCTTGAGGAACGCGCTCCAGGGAGCGCAAACAGGCTTGCAACTTCGGGATCATGCCGCCGCTGACCTCCATCCGCGCGATCATCCGCTCCGCGGCCGAACGCTTGATCTCGCTCAGAACGTGGCCCTCCCGGTCCAGAACGCCGGCCACGTCGGTGAGCAGGATGAGCTTGGCCGCTCCCAGAGCGACGGCCAGCTCGGCGGCCACGGTATCGGCGTTGATGTTGTAGGCGTTGCCGTCGTAGCCCAAACCGATCGACGCCAGCACCGGCGTGTAGCCCTTCTCCAGGAGCGCGGTGATGGGCTGCGGATTGACCTGGGTGACGCGGCCGACCAGGCCCAGCTCGGGATCCAGCTGCTCTGCGATGAGGCTCGGGCCATCCTCCCCGGAGAGTCCCACCGCCTGGCCGCCGAGCCGGTTCAAGGTGGCGACCAGGTCGGGGTTGATGCGCCCGGTGAGGACCATCTTGGCCACGTCCATGGTGGCCTCGTCGGTGACCCGGAGTCCGTTCTTGAAATGAGCCGTCAGCCCCAGCCGCTCGGACATGGCGGTGATCTCGGCGCCGCCCCCGTGGACCAGCACCGGCAGCATTCCCACGTAGCGCAGCAGGACCACGTCGAGCAGGGTCTCGGCCTTGCGCTGCTCGATGGCGTTGCCGCCCAGCTTGATCACCACCACCTGGCCATGGAAGCGCCTGATGTAGGGCAGGGCCTCAACCAGCACCTGGGCCCGCTCACCCGATTCGATCGTCATCCTGCCTCCCTCAATGAACCGCCCTCAGGTGGTGTAGTCCGCGTTGATGCGAACGTACTCGGCCGACAGATCGCAGCCCCAGGCCTCGGCCCGGCCCGAACCCAGACCGAGATCGGCGAAGACCTCGATCTCGCTCCCCTGGAAGGCCGCCCGCACCTGCTCCAGGTCGACCTCCACGCCCGCGCCACGCGCGAACACGGTCAGCCCCGCCACGGCCACGGTGAGGCGATCGATGGCCAGCTCGGACCCACTGTAACCGAGCGCGCACACGATCCGGCCCCAGTTCGGGTCGCCCCCGTGAATGGCGGTCTTGACCAGACTGGAGGACGCCACCGAGCGCGCCGCCAGCCGCGCCTGGCCATCGTCGGGGGCACCCTCGACCCGGACGGTGAGCAGCTTGGTGGCCCCCTCACCGTCCCGCGCGATCATCCGAGCCAGCTCGCGCGCCACGCCCAAAATGGCGCCCTCGAGGGCGTCTGAATCCTCGGAGCCGGCGGATACGGGGGGATTGCCGGCGGCGCCGTTGGCCAGGATCAGGAAGCTGTCGTTGGTGGAGTTGTCTCCGTCCACGGTGACCTGGTTGAAGCTGGAATCGGCCAGGCGCTGAACATGGGCCGCCGTCCAACCGTCCTCGACGGCGGCGTCGGTGGTGATGAAGGCGAGCATGGTTGCCAAGTTGGGATGGATCATCCCGGATCCCTTGGCCATGCCCCCCACGGTCACCTCCACGCCCCCGATCCGAACTTTGGCCACGACCGTCTTGGGCACCGTGTCGGTGGTCATGATGGCCAACGCCGAAGCGCTGCCGTGTTCCGCCGCGAGGTCGGCGCAGGCGATCTGGATGCCGTCCTTGACGGCCTCCATGGGCAGCGGCCGGCCGATCACCCCGGTCGTGGCCACGATCACCTGCTGGGGGTCCAGGTCGAGGCGATCGGCGGTCAGCTTGGCCATCCGCAGGGCGTCCTTGAAACCCTGGGCTCCGGTGCATGCGTTGGCGTTGCCCGAGCTCACCACCAGGGCCTGGATGGGTCCGCTCTGGAGGTGGAGCTGATCGATCACGACCGAGGCGCTCTTGACCTTGTTGGTGGTGAAGACTCCGGCCGCATCACAGCGGCTGGCACTGAAGATCACGGTCAGGTCGTCGCGCAGCTCTCCCGGCAGCGCCGACGCTCCCGCGGTCAGGGCCTTGATGCCGCAGGCGGCGGTGCCCGAGACCCAGCCCCGGGGCGCGGTCACCCCGGCTAGGGCCACTGCGCCCCCCCCGTCAGGCCGAGGCCTGGCTCCAGCCCGAAGGCCAGGTTGAAACACTCCACGGCCTGCCCGGCCGCCCCCTTGAGGAGGTTGTCGAGGGCCGCCGTCACGATCGCCTTGCCGCCCTGGCTGGAGACGTTGACGGCGCAGTAGTTGGTGTGGCTGACCAGCTTGGTGGGGGGCGATTCGGGCACCAGCCGGGTGAAGGTCCGACCGGCGTAGAAATCCCGATAGGCGGCCTCCAGCTCCTCCTCGGCGACGACCAGGTCGAAGTAGCAGGTGCTGAGGATGCCCCGCACCATCGGCACCAGGTGGGTGAGGAAGGTGACCGGTGGCAGTGCCGATGGCGACAGCAGCGCCAGCTCCTGGGTCAGCTCGGGGTGATGGCGGTGGCCGGCCAGGCCGTAGGCCCGGACCGACTCGTCGAGCTCGGCGAAGTGGGTTCCCAGGGAGAGGCTGCGGCCCGCCCCCGAGGCCCCCGACTTGGCGTCGACGACCACATCCGGCCCCAGCCAGCCGCGCTCGGCGGCGGGGGCCAAGGCGAGGATGGCCGCGGTCGAGTAGCAACCCGGGCAGGCGATGATGCGCGCTTGGCGGATGGCCTCGGCGTGAAGCTCGGGCAGACCCAGGACCGCCTCCGGGAGCAGTTCCGGGGCGGGGTGTGCGGCCCCATACCAGAGCGGATACAGATCGGGGTCGTGGAGCCTGAAATCGGCGCTGAGGTCGATCACCCGAACCCCCGCCCGGACCCATTGGGAGGCGACCGCCGCGCCCACGCCGTGCGGCAGGCAACTGAAGATGACCTCGGCTCGACCTGGATCGGGCTCTGCCTCAAAGGTGCCCTCCAGGTTGCAGAGGGGGAAGACGGACGAGTAGGGACGACCCGCGAGCGAGCGCGACGTGAGCTGGACCAGTTCCACCGCGGGATGGCCCAAGAGCAGGCTGACCAAGGTCATACCGGCGTAGCCATTGGCGCCCGCAACCGCCACTCTCACCTTCAGCATTGCATAAAGATACAGATCTTAGGCATTAAGATGCAGATTCGGGCTGGGCGCCGACGGGGTTGAAAAAGCAACTCCGGGCGCCGGTGTGGCAGGCGGGCCCGTGAGGCTTGACCCGCAGCAGGACCGCGTCCTGATCGCAGTCCAGCCGGGCTTCGACCACTTCCATGTAGTTCTGGCTCGTCGAACCCTTCTCCCACAGGCCCCGGGTCCGCGAGTGAAACCAGGCGTGGCCGGTCTGGAGGGTCCGCTCCCAGGCCTCTGCGTCGACGTAGGCCAACATCAAGACCTCGGCGCTGTCGGCATCCTGCACCACCACCGGCACCAGACCCTTGGAGAAGTCGGGAGAGATCACCTTCGCACCTCCAGTCCGGCCTCGGCCAGGGCCGCCTTGACCTCCTCGATGGAGACCTCCCCGAAGTGGAAGATGGAGGCCGCCAGCGCCGCCTCCGCCCCCCCCTCGGCGATGGCTTGGACCAAGTGCTGGGCGCAGCCGGCGCCCCCCGAGGCGATGACCGGAAGTCGAACCGTCCCGGTCACCGCCCGCAGCAGGTCCAGGTCATAGCCCTCGTGAGTACCGTCGCGGTCCATCGAGGTGAGAAGAATTTCCCCCGCCCCCAAATCCTCGCCCCGGTGCGTCCATTCCAGCAGATCCCGCCCGGTCTGGCGGCGACCCCCGTGCGAGAGGACCTCCCAGCCGCCGCCGGGGCGCAGGCGGGCGTCGATCGCCAGCACCACGCACTGGGAGCCGAAGGCGTCGGCGGCGCGGGCGATGAGGGTCGGATCGGCCAGCGCCGCGGTGTTCACCGAGACCTTGTCGGCGCCGTGCGAGAGGAGTTGCTGGATGTCTTCGGTCGAGCGCACCCCGCCCCCCACGGCGACCGGAATGAAGGTCCGCTCGGCGGTGCGTTCCACCACCTCGAGCATGATCGACCGCTCCTCGGCGGAGGCGGTGATGTCGAGAAAGACAATCTCATCGGCGCCCGCCGCCTCGTACCAGCGGGCCAATTCGACGGGATCGCCGGCGTCGCGCAGGTCCAGGAATCTGATTCCCTTGACGACCCGACCGGCTTCGACGTCAAGGCAGGGTATGACGCGCTTAGCCGGCACCGCAGAGGTCCACAAAATTGCGGTATATGAGGAGGCCGTCGCGCCCGCTCAGCTCGGGGTGGAACTGGGTTCCCATGACCGCGCCGCGGCCCGCCGCGGCCACCCGCGCATGGCCGGTGGAGGCCAGGACGTCAGGACTGGCCTGGGGCGTGAAGGAGTGCACAAAATAAAAGTAGGAATCCTGGGCCACTCCCGCCCAGAGCGGGGAATCGGCCTCCTGGTGCAGCCGGCACCAGCCGATGACCGGCAGCCGGGGGCTGTTCTGGATCTCGGAGACGTGGCCCCGGAGCAGCCCCAGACCCCGATTTCGGCCGTGCTCGCTCGACTCTTCGAAGAGCAGTTGATAGCCCAGGCAGACGCCCAGAACGGGCGTGCCGCGGTGGGCCAGATCAACCACGGCGCGCCCCAGATTGGACGCCTCCAGGCTCTTCAGGGCGTGCGCGAAGGCTCCCACGCCGGGCAGGACCAGGCCGCTGGCGCGGGCCAGAAGGTCGGGGTCCGAACTCAGCACCGGGTTCGCCCCCACCTCCGCCAGCGCCCGCTCGACCGAGCGCAGGTTGCCCACCCCGTAGTTCACGATCGCGATCAATCCAACCATCCCTTCGAGGACGGGATGCCGCCACCGACCTGTGACATGGCCTGGCGCAGCGCCAGCCCGAGAGCCTTGAAGGAGGACTCCGCGATGTGATGGCGGTTGCGTCCCCGGATCGAGTCGGCGTGAATTGTGGCCCCGAGGTGAATGGCGAAGGCCCGCCACCACTCCTCCAGGGTCTCCGCTTGCAGGGTTCCGATCCGCCCCCGCAGAGCCAGGTTGTAGGAGAGGTGGGGGCGACCCCCGAGGTCGACCACCACCCTGGAGAGCGACTCGTCGAGGGGCGCGTAGGCGGAGGCGAAGCGCGCGATGCCGGCGCGGTCGCCGAGCGCCTGGGAGAGTGCCTGGCCGACCACGATCCCGGCGTCCTCGATCAGGTGATGGGGATCAACCTCGACATCGCCGCCGCCCTGCAGATCCAGGTCGAAGGCGCCGTAGCGCGCAACCTGCTCCAGCAGGTGATTCAGGAAGGGCACCTGGCATTGCACTCGGACCTCCTCGCCGGCGTCCAGCCGGACGGCTCCCTCGAGCTGGGTCTCCTTGGTTCTGCGCTGCACCTGACCGCGCCGCTCAGCCATTCCTCAAGCCCTCCCCCATCCGGATCGCGAGCGCGCTGGCGTGTGCGCCCAGTCCCTCCATGCCGGCCAGTCGGCGCGCCGACCCCTGCAGCTTGGCAAACTCTCCCTCCGTCACGCTGGCCACGCTGGTCCGCTTCAGGAAGGTGTAGACCCCGAGCGGCGAGGCGAAGCGCGCCGAGCCTCCCGTCGGCAGTGTGTGGTTGGGACCGATGACGTAGTCGGCCAGCGCCACCGGAGTCCAGGGGCCGAGAAAAATTGCTCCCGCGTTCCGGATCTGCCGCGATAGATCGGCGCCGTCCTCGGCCATGATCGAGAGGTGCTCGGGCGCGAAGTCATCGGCGATCTGAAGCGCCTGGGCGGCGGAATCGGCGACAACCAGACAACAGCGGGCCGCCTCGACGACTTCCCGGCGCTGCAGCTCGGGGACGATGTCGGACATCTGTTCCTCCACCGCGTCGGCCAGCGCGGGCGAGTCGGTGACCAGGATGGCCAGGGTCATGGGATCGTGCTCCATCTGGGAGGCGAGGTCGGCCGCGACCAGCTCGGGAGCGGCGCTGCGGTCGGCCAGAACCATGATCTCGGTCGGTCCCGCCAGGGCGTCGATTCCGACCGTGCCGAAGACCTCGCGCTTGGCCAGGGCGACGTAGATGTTGCCCGGGCCCGCGATCAGGTCGACGGGGTGAACCGACGCAGTACCAAAGGCCAGGGCGGCGATCGCCTGCGCACCCCCCATGCGGTAGACGGCGTCCACTCCGGCCAGGGCGGCGGCGGCCAGAACCGCGCCCGGCACGCTCCCATCCGGGGCTGGAGGAGTGGCCACCACGATCTCCGCCACCCCCGCCACCTGGGCCGGGATGGCGGTCATGAGGACGCTGGAGGGATAGGCCGCTCGGCCCCCGGGCACGTACAGACCGGCCGATCGAACCGGTCGGGTGATCAGCCTCAGGCCCTCCCCGCCGCTGCTCTCCTCGTAGGTCTGGGTGGCGTGATAGGCACGGATGCGCGTCGCCGCCTCCTCCAGTGCCTCGCGTTCGCCGGGGCCCAACCCCTCCAGCGCACGCGCCATCGCGGGACGGTCGATCTCGAGCCGCTCCCCGGCCTGGGGGCGCCAGCCGTCAAATTGCTGGCTGAGCTCGAAGAGGGCGGCGTCTCCCTCGCTGCGCACCCGCTCCACGATCCCGGCCACCGCCGCGCGCTGCTCCCTGGTCGCCCCCAGATCCTGGCGGCGGCGGCTCAGGGGACCGTCGCGCCAGCTGCTCGCGGTGTAGCGCTGCACGGTCATGCCCGGGGAGCTCTGACCCGGGCCACCAGCGCCTGCAGTTCGGGGCTGCGCCTCTTCAAGGCGGCCTGGTTGGCGATCAGGCGGGCGGTGGAGGTGAAGACCTCGGCGACCACCCGGAGCCGGTTCTCGCGCAGCGTGGTACCGGTGGCGGACAGATCCACGATGGCGTCGACCAGCCCCACCAGGGGGGCCAGCTCCACCGATCCGTGGAGGCGCACGATCTCCGCCGTCTGGCCCAGCGAACGCATGTAGGTGGCGGTGGCGTGGGGGTATTTGGTCGCCACTCGAAGCAGCGGGGGCCAGGTCGACGGGCCCCCGAGAGGGGATCGCTCGGGCGTTGCCACCACCATCGTGCAGGCGCCAAAACCGAGGTCGACCAGCTCGTAGCGGCTGCCCGGGAACTCGACCAGCGAATCCTTGCCGACGATGCCCAGGTCGGCGGCGCCGTGATCGACGTAGGCGGGCACGTCCGAGGGCCGGACCAGGATGACCCGAATCCCACCTCGCTCGACCAGTAGCTGGCGGCCGATCTCCTCCGGACCCAGCGTCACCACCGCCGACCGTCCGAGAAGCTCCAGGCTGCCCGCCAGCAGGGCGCCGGTGGGGATGGCGAGCGAGATCATCTGGCTCCGCCCGCCAGGCGCCCGACCACCTGCTCGGGGGGTAGCTTGCGCAGCCGCCCGGCCCGGGGCTGCCAGGCCGCCTCGGCCGCTCCGGTCACGTGGATGAGGTGGTTGGCGCCCAGCCCCGCGCTCCAACGCCGGGCGGCCCCGAGCGAGCGGGGTTGGGTGTCCACCACCGCCCGCATTCCGAAGAGACGGAGCGAGGATCCAAGACGCAGGGCGCTCTCCAGCCCCTCCGCCGACCAGGCCACCGCCGCCGACAGCGACGGCAGCGCGCGACGGGCGGGCGACCCCTGCAGGGTTTCCCCGACCAGGTCCATGTGCACCACAAAGCCGGTCGCCGGCGCGGGACGGCCGAACCCCGAGAGCAGGTGATCGTAGCGGCCACCCTGGACCACGGGACGACCCAAATCACCACCGTAGGCCTCGAAGACGACACCCGTGTAATAGTCGAAATCGCGGCTGGCGCCGAGGTCGATCTGGACCGATCCACCCAGGCCCTGACCGTCCAGGATCGAGAGAACCCGACGCAGGTCCTCCAGTGCCCGGGCCGAGCGCTCATTCTGAACCAGCCCCGAGGCCGCCTCCAGGATCTCGGCTCCGCCCCGCAGGGCCGGGAACCGAAGCAGCAGTTCGTGCTCGGCCGTGCGCAGGGAGGTGTCCGCCAAGATCGTCTCCAGCCGCACCAGATCACGCCCCGCCAGTGCCTCCTGGATGTCCACCTTGGTCTGGGTGGGCACCGCCAGCCCGGCCAGAAGCCCGGCGAAAAACTCCTGGTGGCCGACGTCGACCTGATAGTCACGGAGGCCGGCGGCGTCCAGGCATCGCACGGCCAGGGCAATCACCTCGGCGTCGGCGACCGCCCCCGGAGCGCCCACCAATTCGGCTCCCAACTGGTGCGACTCGCGGCGGCGGCTGAAGCGCCCGGCCTCGTTGACCAGCACTGAACCCGAGTAGCAGAGCCGGATCGGCAGGGGCTGAGAGCGGAGCTTACCGGCGATCAGCCTGGCCACCGGCACGGTTCGCTCGCCGACCAGCGCGAGCAGGGATCCATCGCCATCGGCAAACTTGAAAAGCCGCCGCCGCTGCTGTACCCCGAGCCCTCTCTCGAGCACCGCCAGGCTCTCCACGGTGGGTGTTACGACATATCGATAGCCCCAGCTGCGCATCTCGGCGAGAAGCGCTTCCTGGGTTGCGCGCATGGCCTCCGCCTCCTCAGGGAGAAGATCGGCGAAGCCCTGCACGTCCGGCGGACGGTCAGCCGACGGGGTGAAGAAACCTCCCCGCCCGCGCGACCCGGCGCTCTGGCGTCCCGTTCACTCGTCCCCCTCGGAGTCGTCGTCCTCGTCATCGCTCGAGTCGGACTCGGCCGCGAACTCGTCGCCGAGTCCATCGTCGGCGTCATCGTCGACCTCGTGCATGCCGTCTTCCTCGTCCAGGTCGACCGCCGAGGGTCGGACCGGGTCCTCGTCATCGTCGTCGGTGGAAAAGACCTCGATGTCGCGCGAGACCAGCCCCTCGCGGGTGTAGGGGCGGAACTCAACCTCGCGCTTGCGGGTGATCGGGAAGCTGGGCTTGCCGGCGAACTTGGGGTCCTGATAGACCTCACGCACGATCAGCTTGACGGTCGTCCCCTCGCAGGACATGACCCCGGCCTGGTATCGATTCCCGCCCTGAATGAACTTGAAGAGCCGACGCGCCAGCTTGGCCTCGAGACTGCCCAGGCGCACCCCCCGGGTGGTGTCCACGGCGATGCCGTCGCCCTCCATGCGGAGCTCAGCCACATCGCCCGCCGCGACCTTGGAACAGACATCGGGCGCCGCCGCCTTGAGGGTGGTGGTGACGGTCTTACCCATCTCCTCCACGAAAAGGTTGAGGTCCACCTTGGAGCCCACGCCCTTGAGAACGTCAGGGTTGCTCATCAGCGCCTCGAGCTTCTGGACGTTCTTGCGAGCGACTGGATTGTGCGGGTTGACCGCCAGGCTGGCGTCGTAGGCCTGCTTCGCCTCGGCGTAGCGACCAAGCTCGGTCAGAGCCTTGCCGAGCCGATTCTGGGTCGCCTCGTCGGGATCGAACGTCTCGATCAGAAACCGGTTGAGCTCGACCGCCTCCTCCCAGCGCCCGGCGATAGCGAGCTGGACCGCCTCGTCGACGTGGGCCGAATGGGGCTTCAAAGGCTCCTGGGTGTCAATGGTCAAGTGCAGGGCTCCAGTTGGAAATTCGCGGCCGACCCCGGCCCCATGGCCGCAGGGCCCTAAGTCCGGAAGCCTTAAGTATAGGTTGCGGGCCCCTGGCGGCTCGAAGGCTCGGCTCGCCCACCTAATCCGATTCGTTTGATCAGCGGTCCACCGCGGCAGCCATGATAGTTGGGCAAGAACACCAATGTCCCGCCCACGATTTCCACTCCGCCTCTCCCCCCTCCTGCTGCTGGTGCTCGTATTTTCATTCGGCTGCGGCCCGGGCGCCGTCACCGCCACCAACGGCGGCGGCGCGACCATCGTGATCGGGGCCGACCTGCCCCTCAGCGGCGCCGACCCTAGCCTGGGGCCGGCCACCCTCGATGGCATCCGCTTTGCGCTTCAGCAACGCGGTTCGCTGGACGGCTTCACCGTGGCCGTGCAGCCCATGGACGACGCGGTCAATCAGCAGCCCGATCCCAGCAAGGGGGTGCTGAACCTGCTCGCCATGAGCGGCCAGCCGGGCTTGGTGGCGGTGATCGGCCCCCTCACGTCATCCCTGGCTCAAGCCGAGATCCCCGCTTCGAACCCAACCCATCTGGCCCTGGTCAGCCCCTCCGCCGCCGGCCCCTGCCTGACCCAGAATCTACCCAATTGTCTCCAGGACTATGGCTATTCTCCCGCCCTGCTCCGACCCAGCGGCGAGAACAACTTCTTCCGCCTCTCGGGACCGGACAATTGGCAAGGACCGGCCATGGCCGACTTTGCCCGATCCACCCTGCACCTGAGCCGGGTCGCCGTCTGGGACGACCAGGAGGCTTTCGGCAAGATGCTGGCCGGCACCTTCAGCACCCAGTGGGTCAAGAACGGCGGCCAGGTGGTCTCCCACCAGAGCTACGATCCGACCGCACCAGGCGGCCTCGACTCCCTGCTGGCCGACGCCAAGAGCACAGGTGCCCAGGCCATCTACCTGGGCGCCAACTCCTCCGCCCGGGTCTGTGCCGCCGCCGGCCAGCAGAGCGTCCTGCCCGGGGTGTATTGGCTGGGGGCCAGCGCCATCACCGACGACGCGTGCGCAACCCAGGCCAGCAAGGCCCCCAGCGGCCACCTTCTGGCCACCCTGGGTTACGAGGATCCAGCCCAGCTACCCGCTCAGCGCGGGCTTCTGCAGGCCTACCGGCGCCAGTTCCCCCAGGCCCAGGATCTGGGGCCTTACACCTTCGCCGCCTACGACGCCACCAACCTCATCATCGCCGCCATCGAGAGGGTCTTGAACGCCAATTCCAACCGTCTTCCCAGCCCGGCTCAGGTCCTGACCGCCATCGCTCAGACCAAAAACTTCCGGGGCCTGGGGGCCAGCTTGGGATTCGCCCCCAACGGGGATCTCACCCGGCCCATCTTTCAGATCGAGCAGTTGCGCGCCAGGGCGGGCGTGACGGCCCGATGGTCCTTTCGGCAGCAGTTCCAGGTGCCGGAACTGATCAGCGCGTCTGGTAGCTGACGAAGAACAGGTAGGCGATCAGGAGCACAAAGAGCAGGTACTCGACCAGCACGTTCTTGGTCAGCGTTTCGTCCACGGTGTGGCGGATGATGCCGCGGTTTACATACCAGAGCAAAAAGAGCATGACCGCGAATACACCCTGGTTGAAGATCAGGTAGACGGTCATGGCCCAGGCGAAGAAGGTCACCAGCTGGGCCACGAAGACCGCGAAGAGGAGCGCGCGGCGCGGGCTGAGCGCGACGCCGTGGACGCGGAAAGATCGAAATGCGCCCAGCAGGGAGATGAGAAAGATCAGCCCCAGCTCGCCCGCCAGCGCGAAGTGCACGGTCAGGACGACCAGAAAGCTGACCGAGAGGGCGATCGCCAGAATCGCCTCTTCCACCACCAGGTGACCGGGCTTCTGATGGTGGACCAGGGTCACGTAGTCAAGTTGTGCGGTGACAAAAAAACCAAAGCCGAAACACACCGCCGCGATGCCGAACTGCCACCAGACCTGCACGATCTGGGCCAGACCGGCGATGACCAGGACGCCCAGCGCGACCGGTATGAAGTTTTCGATCGAGGGCCGGCGGTCGCTGACCGACATGTATCCGTACAGGGCGGGCACCGCCAGCAGTCCCACCAGGGCCGCCGTCCCCCAGACCTGGTCGGCGCCCAGGAGCTCGGATTTGAGGCCCAGGGCCAGAGCCGCCAGGACCATACCCACGAAGAGGGGGAAGCGCTTGTCGCGGACTTCCAGCGGCGGCGGCGCCGCTATGGCCGGATGGTCCTCAGCCGGAGGGGGGGTCTTCAAAACCGAATTATGTTAGCGAGAGGGCGATCAGGTGCGACCATACCGATCTTCCAGGCGCACCACGTCATCGATCTCGGGCGAGGAGACCTCGAAGATGTCGCAGTCCTCGACCGCCGTCATCCGATGCCGGGTGCCGGGCCGGATGCGCACCGAATCCCCCACCACCAGGCGATGAACCACGCCATCGAGCTCCAGGTCCAGAACCCCCGCGCTGAGCAGTATGGTTTCGTCCTTTTCCCGGTGGTACTGGAGGGAGAGGGCGTGACCCTGGTTGACGTGCAGGATCTTGCCCAGGTAACGCTCGGTGATGGCCCAGCGCAGCTCGTATCCCCACGGCTTGTCGGTGCGGGAGTGCTCCGCCCGGCCGATCACCGGCCATCTCCCAGCCGGGCCAGTTCCTCCATCGCCTGCAGCCGAGCCTCCACCGCCTCGGCGTCCGACGCCTCCGCGTAGACCCGGATCAGGGGCTCGGTGCCGCTGGCGCGAAGCAGTACCCAACTGCCGTCGGCCAGAAAGTACTTGATGCCGTCGTCGGTCCGCACCCGATCCACCCTCTGGCCCGCGATCTCCGTCGGCTGGCGCTCGTTCAGGGAGTCCAGTATCTGCACGCGCCGGGCAGAATACGAGTCCCGCTCGAGGTGGATGTCATGGCGCGCGTAGGCGTGCGGTCCGACCAGCTCATCCAGCTCCCGCAGGAGCAGGCTGAGGGGCTTTTGGGCCCGCAGCACCATGTCCGCAAAGAGCAGGCCGACGAGGATCCCGTCCCGCTCGGGGACGTGACCGCGGACCGCGAACCCACCCGACTCTTCCCCCCCCAGAATGGCGTCCAACTCCATCATTTTGGGAGCGATGTTCTTGAAGCCGACCGGGACTTCGAGCACCGGCAGCTGGTAGATCTCCCCCAGGCGGTCGGCCATGTGGGTCATGTTGATGCTCCGAACCACCGCCCCTCGCCAGCCGCGCACCTCGACCAGGTAGCGCATGAGCAGCGCGAAGACGTGGAGTTGATCCACAAAGGCGCCCCGCTCATCGATGACTCCGAGCCGATCCGCGTCGCCGTCGGTGCAGATGCACAAATCGAACGTATCGTCTCTGAGGGCGGCAAAGGTGGGCGCCAGATTTTGCGGAATGGGCTCGGGGTTCACCCCCCCGAAGAACGGGTTCCGCTCGGCGTGCAGTTCGCGCACGGTTGTGCGCCCCCCCCCCAGAGCGGCGCTGATGTAGCCGAACCCAGACCCGTGCATGGTCTCGTGCACCACTCGCAGGCCGGCCCCACGAAGCGAATCCAGATCTACCATCCGACCCACCTGAAGCAGATAGGCGGGGAGGGGATCGTGGATCTGGATCAGTGCGTGGTCGGCGCTGGCGCGCTCCACCGGCTGGTCCCGGCCCGCCCGGTTGATGTAGCGCTCGAGGTCGGCGACGACCTCCGGCGGAGCCGAACTACCCGTCTCCGGCTTGTACTTGACCCCGTTGAAGATGTAGGGGTTGTGGCTGGCGGTGACCACGGCCGCCCCCTGGGCCCGCTCGTCGATGACCGTCCAGGAGGCGGCCTGGGTCGGCGAAGCGCGGTCGAAGAGGAGGCTCCTGACGCCGTTGGCGGCCAGGACTCGGGCCACGTCCTGGGCGAAGAATTCGGAAGCGAAGCGGCAGTCGTAGCCGACCACGCAGAGTGGATCGGGGCCGCGCGAGAGCAGGTACTCAGCTATGCCCTGGGCCACCCGGCCCAGAGTTTGGTAGGTGAAGTCATCCCCGATGATGGCCCGCCAGCCATCGGTTCCGAACGTAATTTCAGCGCTCACCGGAGCGTCACACGGTACAGAGTTTCTAGAGATATTCGGTCAGGCCACGCGCCCGGAGCAACTCCGACACCCGTTTAACGTCCTGCGCCCGCGACTTGGGGAGAATCAAGATGGCGTCGTCGGTCTCCACCACAATCAGGTCTCTCACCCCGAGCGCGACGATCAGACGTCCCGAGGAGGCGACAAAGCTGCCTTCGGAATCGATCAGGAGCGGGTCTCCCTCGGTGGCATTGCCGTTGCGGTCGGATTTCGCCAGGCCGGCGAAATCGGACCACGATCCCACGTCCATCCATTCAAAACCGGCCTCCACCATGAGCAGCCGGCGGCTCTGCTCCATGACCGTGTAATCGATGGCGGTGGTGGGCAGGCGCCGGTAGATGGCGTCCGCCGCCTCCTCATCCCCACGCGAGCGCGCCGCCAGCATCCGCCGCAGGCCCGAGAAGTGTCGTCGAGCGTGACCTTCCAGCTCGGCACAGAACACGTCCAGGCGGGCGCAGAACATGGAGAGGTTCCAAAAATGGAGGCCGCCCTCGACCATGCTCTGGGCCAGCACGGCGGAGGGCTTCTCGACGAAGCGCCGGACCGGATGCGCCCAATGGCGACCGATGCGGATCCTAGGTCCGGCCTCGATGTACCCGAAGCCGGTGGCCGCCCGGGAGGGCCGAAGCCCGATCGTCACCAGGCTCTCCCTGGCCTCCGCCACCGCCAGAGCCGCCCGGGCCGCGCGTACGAAGGCCGGCCGGCCCCGAATGATGTGATCGGCCGCGGCCGTAATCATGACCGCGTCGGGCTCCCGCTCCCTCAGGACGAGGGCGGCCAGACCGAGGGCGTTGGTGGTGCCCCGGGCGGACGGTTCCACGATCATCCGGTCCTCCCTGAGACCCGGGACGAGGCCCCGGATCAGGTCGACCTGAGATCGCTCGGTCAGGATGAAGACCTCATCCGCGATCGAGCTCATCCGCTCATAGGCCTCGGCGACGAGCGCCCGCCCGCTGCCGGAAAGGGCCAGGGTGTGCTTGGGGGCGGCGCGGCGCGAGCGCGGCCACAGCCGGGATCCCGCGCCACCCGCCGGGACCACGGCCAGGACCCGCCTTTTCGGCGGCCTAGGCAAGCTCGGCCCGGAGCGCGGCGGCGCGGCTCACATCCTCCCAAGGAGCCGTCATGTCGGTTCGGCCAAAGTGCCCAAAGCAGGCGGCGGCTCGGTAGATGGGCCGACGCAGGGTCATCTCGCGGATGATCCCGAGCGGACTCAGATCGAAGGTTCGAAGCAGCGCCCGGGCCAGTTCCGAGTCGGCCACCCGGCCCGACCCGAACGTGTCGACTCGGACCGAGACCGGTTTGGAGACGCCGATGGCGTAGGCCAATTGGACCTCGCAGCTCGCGGCCAAGCCCGCCGCCACCACGTTCTTGGCGGCGTGGCGGGCACCGTAGGCACCGGCTCGATGCACCTTGGTCGGGTCCTGCCCACTCAGCCATCCTCCACCGTGCCGGGCCCAGCCGCCGTACGTGTCAATGGCCGGGCAGCGCCCCGTCATGCCGGCGTCGGCGGAGGGGCCGCCGACCACAAAGCGACCGGTGGGGTTGACGTAGACGGCGCAGTCCTCGAAGTCAGGACCGCCACTCAGAACCGGTCTGATGACGCGCGCTTCAACTTCCTCCCGGACCTGGGCCAGATCCACCTCCTCGTGGTGTTGGGCGGAGACCACGACGCTGTCGATGGTGGCCGGTCGACCCTCGGCGTCATAGCCGACGCTCACCTGCGCCGCCCCGTCCGGACGCAGCCAGGAGAGCTCACGGCTGCGTCTCAGCTGGGAGAGGCGCCTCACCAAACGGTGGGCGATCATGATCGGGAGCGGCATCAGCTCCGGCGTCTGGTCGCAGGCATAGCCCACCACCACACCGGAGTCACCGGCTCCGCCCACGTTGACGCCGGCGGCTATGTCCGGGGACTGCTCGTCGATGGAGACCACCACCCCGCAGGTCTCAGCGTCGAATCCGTATTTGGCGCGCGCGTAGCCCGCCTCCCGGATCGTCTCCCGAATGATGTGCTGGATGTCGACGTAGCAATCGGTCGAGATCTGACCTGTGACCAGCACCAGTCCTTTGGTGATGGCGCACTCGCAGGCCACGCGGGCGAGCGGATCCTTGGCCAGGATGGCGTCCAGGATGGCGTCGGAAACCTGATCGGCGAGCTTGTCGGCCTGACCTTCGGTGACCGATTCTGACGTGAAGCTGACCCACCCGTGTTCCCCTTCCCGCGCCGCCATGGTGCCCACCTCCCGAATCTCCCACGCCGGCAAGCGAAGATCTGCCCATCCAGCCTCGCCCAGGCGCCAGGGTCCTCCCAAACCGTGACCCGCCTTAGCCTACAGCCGAATTCCAGGCCGGGCTGGCCCGCGTGTTTCGGAGCCAGCGATCAGTGGGTCGCCAGATCGATCAGGTGAACGCCGGACTGGGTTAGGACGGCCGGGCCCGATTCCTCCAAGAGAGCTCGGGTGGCACGCCGTGCCGCCTCGATCACGCCCACCACCGTCCGCTCGCGCATGTCCCAGCCCAGACGGGCGGGAATGACCGGACAGAGAATGCAGACCCGAGCCCGGTTTTTGAGCAACGCGTACTCGGAGAGCATGCGGTGGTGCAGCGCGAGTTGCAGCACCCGGCCGCTCAGCTCAGCCCAGCCGGAGATTGCATGGTCCATCGGATCGGGGGCCATGACCGAGATCGCTAGCACCCCGGAGGGGTTGTGGCGGGCGGCCATCGAGATCGGGAGGTTGTCGATCACCCCGCCGTCCATGTACGAAACCCCATCGATCGAGACGGCCGGAAAAACCGCGGGCAGAGCCGCGGAGGCCTGCAACGCCAGCGCCAGATCGCCACTGCTGAAGCTCTTCAACGTGCCCGCCGCGATGTCGGTGGCGACCACCTCCAGCGGCAGCGCCAGATCCTCGAAGCGATGCACGTCGGCGATGTCGGTGTAGTGCTTTATCAGTCGCTGCAGATTGCGGGCGGGCAGTGCGCTCCGAGCCCCGACCCGAAGGCCCGTGCGGAGCAGCGACCAGATATCGATTTGCAGCGCCCCCCGCGCCGGAGGGGAGAGCCAGAGGTCGCGCAGCAGGAGGGCGCCACCGAGGTCCGGCCGGGCCGCCACCACGGCTCCATTCAGCGCCCCCACGCTGACACCGATGATCCGGCCCGGAGGTTCGATCCCGGCTTCGAACAGGGCAATGAGCACACCGACCTGAGCGGCGCCGCGTCCACCGCCGCCGCCCAGGACCCACGTCTGCCGTGGGTCGCTAGGCCCCGCTAGGTCCCTTCTTCCCAGGAATTTAAGTATCGAACCTGCTCCTCGGTCAGGGTGTCGATGGCGACTCCCATGGCGGCCAGTTTGAGGCGTGCCACCTCGGCGTCGATCTCCGCCGGTACGTCGTAGACCCGGGGCTCCAAATCCTGGTGCTTCTTGGCCAGGTGCTCAACGCACAGAGCCTGATTGGCGAAGCTCATGTCCATCACCGCCGCCGGATGACCCTCGGCGGCGGCCAGGTTGATGAGCCGCCCCTCACCCAGGACCTGAAGCCTGCGGCCGTCCGCCATCCGGTATTGCTGGACCATGGGCCGGACCTCCTTGACGTCGGTCGCCTCCTCGTCCAGCGCCTTGAGGTTGATCTCGGAATTGAAGTGCCCCGAGTTGGCCATGATGGCCCCGTCGCGCATGCGCTGGAAGTGGTGGCGGTCGATTACGTTCAGATCGCCGGTCACGGTGACGAAGATGTCGCCCAGCGCCGCCGCCGCCGACATGGGCATGACCCGGAACCCGTCCATGGCTGCCTCCAGCGCCTTGACCGGATCGACCTCGGTGACGATGACGTCGGCGCCGTGTCCCTTAACGCGGCTGGCCAGCCCCCGACCGCACCAGCCGTAGCCCGCCACCACCACCGTCTTGCCCGCGATGAGCACGTTGGTGGCGCGAATGATCCCGTCCAGCGTTGACTGCCCGGTCCCGTATCGATTGTCGAAGAGGTGCTTGGTGTCGGCCTCGTTGATGGCGATGACGGGGTAGCGCAGCACACCCTGCTCGGCCATGGCCTGCATCCTCACCACCCCGGTCGTGGTCTCCTCGGTGCCCCCCAGGACGGTGGCCAAGTCGGCCACCCGCTCGCGGTGGAGCATGGTGACCAGGTCGGCACCGTCGTCCATGGTGAAGTTGGGCCGGTGATCGAGGGCCGAGGCGATGTGCGAATAGTAGGTCTGGTTGTCCTCCCCCTTGATGGCGAAGGTCTTGATCTGGTGGACGCCGACCAGAGCCGCCGCGATGGCGTCGTTGGTGGACAGCGGGTTGGACCCACACAGGACCACGTCAGCCCCCCCTGCCTTCAGCGTGATCATGAGATTCGCCGTTTCCGAGGTCACGTGAAGGCAGGCCGAGACGCGCAGGCCGGCCAGCGGCTTCTCCCTGGCGAAGCGATCTCGGATGGTCAGGACGACCGGCATTTCGCGGGCCGCCCAGTCGATAAGTTCCTGGCCCGCCGAGGCCAGGTCAGCCTGCTTGATGTCGCTCTCCACGGTTTCCATCCTTCTCCCTTTTTTGGTTGGTGGTTAGTAGGCGATGACGCTCTTCAATTCACGGCCGCCCAGTCGGGCCCTGCCTCCCAGACTCACTAGCTCTATCAAGAACTGCGCCCCCACCACCAGGCCTCCGAGCTGCTCGATCAACTTGAGGGCGGCGGCGGCCGTGCCTCCGGTGGCGATGACGTCATCGACCAACAACACCCTGCTTCCCGGGGCGAGCGCATCCCGATGGATCTCTAGCGCGTCCTCCCCGTACTCCAGGCGGTAGGTGGTGCTGACCGTGTTCCAAGGCAGCTTACCCGCCTTGCGCACCGGAACGAACCCGGCCGCCAGGGCGGCGGCGACGGCGGTGCCAAAGATGAAGCCACGCGCCTCCATCGACACCACCACCTCGATGCCTTGATCGCGCCAGGGAGCCGACATGGCCCGGATCGACCGTCGGAGGCCGGCGGCGTTGGCCAGAAGCGGGGTGATGTCACGGAAGACAACCCCTGGCCGAGGAAAATCGGGGACCTCGCGAATCAGTGCTCGCAGGGATTGGGTCGACGTCAAAGGTGGGCCCGAAAGTGCTGCAGGGTGCGCTCCAGACCCTCCTCCATCCCGATCGTCGGTCGCCACCCGAGCAGTTGCTCGGCGCGCGTGGTGTCGGGGCGGCGGCGCCTGGGATCGTCGGTGGGCAAGGGTTCGAAGGCGATCTCACTGCGACTGCCCGCCAGCCTCCTGATGAGCTGGGCCAATTCCAGCATCGTGATCTCGTCCTGGGTACCGATGTTGAAGGGCATCGGATCCGGCCCCCCCAGCACCGCCAGCGCGCCGCCCACCAGGTCGTCGACGTAACAGAGGCTGCGCGTCTGCTGACCGTCTCCATAGACGGTCAGCGGTTCCCCCCGGATCGCCTGGGCCATGTAGTTGGGGATGGCGCGGCCGTCGCCGATTCGCATCCGCGGGCCGTAGGTGTTGAAGATGCGGATGATCCTGGTCTCGAGGCCATGCGCGCGGTGGTAGGCCATGGTGAAGGCCTCGGCGCAGCGCTTGGCCTCGTCATAGCAGGATCGCGGACCGGTCGGATGCACGTTGCCGGCGTAGGACTCGGGCTGGGGATGGACCAGCGGGTCCCCGTACACCTCGGAGGTGGACGCGAGCAGGAAGCGGGCTCCCTTCTGGAGCGCCAGCCCGAGCAGGTTGTGGGTGCCCAGGGTGCCGACTTTGACGATCTCGATGGGGATCCGAGAGAAGTCCAGCGGGGAGGCGGGCGAGGCGAAATGAAGCACGAAGTCCACCGGACCGGACACCGCGACCGGCTGCGTCACGTCGTGCTCACGGAGCTCGAAGCCGGCCCGGCCGACCAGGTGGGCCAGGTTATCCGGAGACCCGGATATGAAATTGTCCAGGACCAGAACCTCGATCTCACGCGCCAGCAGACGCTCACAGAGGTGAGAGCCGATGAAGCCGCCGCCCCCGGAGAGGACCGCCCTAGTTACGTCCCACCGCCCTGTAGACGAATCCCAGCCGCCGCATGTCGGCCGGATCATAGAGGTTCCTTCCGTCCACCAAAACCGGCTCCCGCAGGAGCCCCTTGATCCGGGCCAGATCGAGCTGCTTGAACTCGTTCCACTCGGTCACCAGGATCAGGCCGTGGGCCCCGTCGGCGAGCGCGTAGGGGTCCTTCTCAAAGCGGACCTCGGGCAATAGGGGGCGGGCCCGCTCCATCGCCGCCGGGTCATAGGCGGCCACGCTGGCGCCGCCCGCGATGAGCTGTCGGGCGATGTCCACACTCGGGGCCTCGCGCATGTCGTCGGTGTTGGGCTTGAAGGAAAGGCCGAGCAATCCGATCACGCGACCAGCCAGATCGCCCAGGCACTCCCTGACCTTATCCACGACCAGCTTGCGCTGGTCACGATTGATGTCCATGACGGCGCGAAGCAACTCGGGGTGATAGCCGTAATGCTCGCCAATCGCCGTCAGGGCCTTCACGTCCTTGGGAAAGCAGGAGCCTCCATAACCCAAACCCGCCTCCAGGAAATGGGGGCCGATGCGGTGGTCGAGGCCCATCCCCTCCGACACCACCTTGATGTCGGCGTTGACGCGCTCGGCGATGCGAGCGACCTCGTTCATGAACGAAATTCGAGTGGCCAAGAATGCGTTGGACGCGTACTTGATCATCTCTGCCGAGTAGATGTCGGTGACCATGAGGCGCCCGGGCAAGGGCTCATAGAGCTTTGCCACCTGGGCGGCGGCGGCCTCGTCGTGGGCACCGATGACGATCCGGTCCGGCTCCATGAAATCCTTCAACGCCGACCCCTCGCGCAGGAATTCGGGGTTCGACACCACCGCCGCGGGGTGGCGCCCGTTGCGCTCCTTAACGGTCGTCGAGACCAGATCCCCGGTGCCGATCGGAACGGTCGACTTGTTGACGATGATGAGACGGTCCGACATGTGTTCGGCGATGGCGGCGGCAGCCGACCGGACCGAGCTCAAATCTGCCTCCCCCCCATCTCCCTCGGGAGTCGAGACGGCGATGAAGGCAAATTCCGATCCCGGTATCGCCTCGGCGTAGGAGGTCGTGAAATGCATCCGCCCCGCTCGGGTATTGCGGTCCACCACCTCCTGCAGGCCGGGCTCGTAGAAGGGAATGCGCCCGGCGCGCAGCCAGTCCACCTTGGCCTGGTCGATATCCACCACCCAGACGTCATTGCCCAGATCGGACAGGCAGGCGGCGGTGGTGAGGCCGACGTAGCCCGCCCCAACCATGGCTATGCGGCTCAAGACGGCTCGATTATGTCAGGTGGAGCGGGGGCATCGATCGGATCAGGACAGCGCTCGGTCGTAAACGGCGGCGGTCCTGCGGGCGGTATCGGTCCAGCTATAGGTCCTCGCCCGCGTCAACCCGGAGCTCCGGAGGCGGTCCGCCAGGTCTCGGTTCAGAGCCACCTCGGCAGCCGCCCGGCCCAGCCCGGCCACGTCCCCGTCCGCAACCAGTATCCCGGCCTCACCGACCAACTCGGGGAGGCTGGAGTTGGCGTATGCGATGACCGGACATCCGCAGGCCATGGCCTCCAGGGGGGGCAGGGCAAATCCCTCGTAGCGGCTGGGGAAGATGAGCGCGGTCGCAGCCGATAGGAGGTCGATGAGCTCGGCATCGCCGACGTATCCAAGCTGCCGCGCACCCTCCATCTGAGATGGGGCCTGGCGGCCCGGATCGCCGGCCAGCGCCAGCTGCAACGAGGGCACCGCCTGGCGGGCCGTCCTCCAGGCGGTCAGCAACGCGGCCGGGTCCTTGCGTCTGTCGAGTGCTCCGGCGAACAGGAGGTAGGGTTGGCGGAGGCCAAAGCGTGACGCGACCCGGCCGGAAGCGTTGGAGGTGGGCGCAAAGGCTGGTTCAACCGCCTCCGCCACAACCTCGATCCGACCGCGGTCGACTCCAGCCAGTCGCACCGCGTCGGTGGCCGTGGAGTTGGATACGGCGATGATCCGGGAGGCGGCAGCGAGGCGCCGGCGCCCGGGGCGGTCGCGGATTCGCTCGCCGAGTGTTTTGAGCCCCGGCAAGGCCCAGGGAATCAGATCGTGCAGCGTCACCACCCAGGGCACCCGGCCTGGACCGGGCAGGGCAAGATTGGTCGCGTGGTAGAGGGAGGGTCCAATCCTTTCCAGCTCCCGAGGCAGGCGGACGGCGTCCTCGTAGGCCTGAAAACGGCCGTGATAGCGGCGTGAGACGGAGAACATGACGTAGCCGCCACCGCCCAGCCGGGGCGGTTCGAGGCCCCCGTCGATGAGGAGTCCGATCTGCCCCCGATACCGAGTTTCCTCCAGGCCACCCAGCAGACCGACCAGATAGCGGCCGATGCCACGGCGCGCGCTTGGCCCCTGCAGCGGCCGAGCATCGATCAGGATCCGGCGGTGCGATTTCGAACTGGCCCCAGGCACCCGGATAGAGTGCCTCAAACACCCGGCGCCTGTGATCTCCCCACGTGGTTGGTGTTGCGGTTTCGTATGCGGACGTCGAATTGGATGGAAGGACCGTGGCCCCCGCGCATGGCAAGGGCCGGGTTGTATTCGTTTCATCCCGCCTCGAGGGCCGCCGAAACGCGCCGATTGAGACTGCGAATACACTTGGGCTCGGCCAGCCCTGTCGCCCGGCTCGGTGCTGCGGGGTGCGTAGGTTTGCTCTTCACCGGCAGGCGCGTGGTCAGGAGGACGACGGAAAGCTGATTGGAATGATGGTGGCCGGGGTCCCTGGTTGGGCGCCACTCGACATCGGGCGGGGAACCTGCGGCACCTCCGAATTGCACGCCATCAGCCCTTTCCCTCGGGCATTCTGTGTGACCGCGTGACCGCCAGCGTGCATCAGAGCGACTCCGCTGACCGGAGGCCGGGCTGGAGTCGCCCCCGGGTGCGGGCGGCCCTCATAGCACTCTGGGTGGCGGCCGTGGCCATCGCCACCTACCCGGCGGCTCTGGTTGCACCCGGTCCGGGCCTGGACTCCTCCTGGACGATCGCCCTCGCCTGGGCAGCGCGATTGCACCTTCAGTTCGGTACTCAGATCATTTGGACCTACGGCCCCCTTGGCTACCTCGGTCATCAGAACTACGCCTTCTTTGGCCAGTGGCTGGCGTCCAGCCTCGCCCTTGCCGTAACGCACATTGGGTTCATCGTTCTGGTGGCAGTGCTGCTGGCCCGCCAGCGCGTCGGCTGGCCGCTCTGGGTGGGGTTCGCACTGCTCGTCCAGTTGCCTCTATCTTCTTTCCCGTCGCTGGAGGCCGAACTGCCCATCGCAGCCGTCATTCTTCTCTGTCTCGCCTATGAAAGCCCGGGTCGAATCAGCCGAACCGCCTGCTCGGTTCTGGCCGGTTCGGCGCTCGCGGTTCTCCTGCTGGTGAAGGTGAGCGGCCTCAGCGCCGCCTTGGCCCTGCTGCTGGTGAACGTATTGGTGGCACTGGTCAGGAGGCGATTGGCCTCGGCCCTGATCCCGTGGGGTGCTGCCGCGCTCACGTTTGCCATCTGCTGGTGGGTGACGCATCAGTCCATGGGTTCGATCGTCCCCTTTCTGCGCGGATCGTATGAGGAGACGTCGGGGTACTCGTCGGCCATGAGTCTGTTCCACGACTTGCTCCTCCGCGGCGTCATTAAACAGGTCCTCCTCGGCGTGGCCGTGGTGGCAGGCACGGCGATTCAGGCGCTCTGGGCGTGGCGAATCCAGGATCGTCGGGCCTGGACCGCGGCCCTACTGTCGTTGCCGGTGGTGGTAGTCACGTTCAAAGAGGGTTTTGTGCGAATCGACGCGCACCAGCTCATCTTTTTTTCGATCGCACTCCTCGTCCAGGCCATCATTCTTCTGCTAACAGTTGTGCCCAGCCGGCAGGTCTCCAGATTGCTGATTCCTGCGTCCGCGCTGGCCATGGTGGTGACCTGTGGAGTCATGGTGGCAGGACTCGACTATCACCTTAAAGGTGTCCTCCAGCCGCCCGATTGGCCGATCGCGAGCCTCGGAGCACGGATTTCCAATTGGGAATATGCCGCGCAGGTTACATTCGATCCGCAGACCCGAACACGGTTCGAGGACCAATCGCGCCGGTCGCTGCGGTCAGCGCTTCCGCTCTCGCCACAGATGCAGTCTCGGCTTCGCGGGCATCCCGCCGATGTCCTTCCTCTTGATGTTGCTCTCGCCTATGCCTACCAGCTGGAGTGGTCGCCAAGCCCGGTAATCCAGTCCTACTCGGCCTATACGCCCTATCTGGATCGGGCGGACGCCAACTTTCTGTCTGCCGCAAGTGCCCGCCAATACGTGCTCTACCGGCCCTGGTCCATCGACGGCCGGTACCCGATCTTTGACGAACCGGCTGCTTTTCGCACCCTCCGCCAGGACTATCAGGTGGTGGCGGCGGACAAAAACTACGTGCTGCTGAAAAAGAGGGCGCCCTCGACGGTGGTCAGCGCGCAGCCAGCTGGCACAGCCTCGGCTGAGTTGGGAGAATGGATCTCAGTACCAGACGCGGAGGGCGGCTCGATCTATGGCAGCGTGCGGATCCCATTGAGCGTTCGTGGCCGCCTGCTGAATCTAGTCTTCCAACCCTCCGAACTCCACATTCAATTCAGATATGGCAGCGGTAACATTTCGCCCGTATTCCGATTCATCCCAGCGGTCGCAGTCGATGGTCTCGATCTCACCGCTAGGGTGCAGAACTCGTCCGACCTGGCGAATTTGATGCTCGGCCGCCGCGGGGCCCCCATCTCGGCCTTCAGAATTACTGCCGATCGCCCGCCCGACTTCGCACCCACCATGAACGTTCAATTCACCCGCACGGCCGAGCCGGGGTAGGGTTCAGCGGCAAACCTGCGCCGGCGCGTAGCTCGGTGCCGAGACGTTCAGGTGCCAGAGAAGGCCGAGGCCCGAATTCGGAAGTGACACCAGCGCTTGGGAGCCCGGTGCTATCGTGACCGTGGCCACGGTAGGGCCGACGTCATTTCCCACCGGCGACACCCTGACGTCGGCGACGGTGCCCTGAGATGCATATATCGCCGCCGTACCCCCATCGGGCAGGGTTACGTTCGCGCCGCCCGGCACCGTTGATTGGCACTCGGACCTCCTCTTGGTCGAATCCGCAGACGTGGTGACCCGGGTCGGCAGCACCGCGTCCGCCGCACTCGCCAGCGGTACAGCGGGGAGGCCCATCAGCTGAGTTTTCGACAGGGGCTTCAAGTCTGACCCCCACCTCGTGCGAACGGCGACGTAACGCTCGGCGGTGAGACTGGGGTTGATGGCCGGATCGATCACCGCCGCTGGCGCAAAGCTCGGTGCGTCGCGCACCAACCAAGTGAACCTCAGCTCGGTGCTTTGGACGCTGAAGAAGGCGTTTTTGGCCTCGATCTGCTTGCCCAGTTCGTGGACGTTGAGGATGACCGACACGGTCAGCAGGACCGCCGCCATCAGCCCCCAGGCGCTGCGCGGCTGGGCGCGCGCCAACATCTCGCTGGCGATCAGCAACAGAAATGGGGCGGCGACGTATACGTATCGCGAGGCTCCGGCCTCGGCCGTCCCCAATTCGCCGCGGACCAAACCCGTCAGAACAAACTGCGTGAAGACGCCGGCGAGGGGGCCCAATACTCGGCGCCCGAAACGCCAGTCCAGGTTGGCCAGGTGGGCGCCCAGCGCCATCGACCAGCCTGCCAGCGCGAGTTCGCCCCACCGTTGCGAGGGGCCGAGCAGGCCGGCGGCGGCGGATCCCAGGCCAAAAGCCACAAATGGCCCCACCGAGACGAGGGTCTGTAGCGAAAGCGGATGGCTGGCCACCGGCGCTCGTCCGAACCACAGAAACCAGATCACGTATGCCAGTCCAGGCAGCACCAGCGCATCCAGCCGCCGCCTTCGCGCCGGTTCAACGAGCAGATCCACAAAGAGGGCGGCGTACCAAAACAGGCCGACTCCAGAGCACATCAACGAGCAGAGCAAGGCGGCCGCTGCCAGCCCGCGCCGCTTCCAGGACGCATCCGGCGACTCGAGCAGGAGAGCCGCCAGCAATCCAAAGGCGACCGATGCGTCGAAACCGATCTGAAAACCCCAGAGCAGGTTCTCGAATCCGTTGCCCAAGACCAGCATCGCGGCCGCGGCCCCCAGGGCCAGGAGGTCGCCAGCACGCTGGCGCACCAGCAGGAAGATCAGGACCACCACGGCGCCATGCGCGGCCAGCACTCCCGCCATGAAAGGGGCGTAGCTGTGCCCACCATTCAGCGTCAACAGAGCCGTATACCACAGCTTTGGAAGCGTCGACCAGTGTTCGCTGTGAGGCACCAGGTAATCGCGAAAGGCCCAGGTGTGGACCCTTCGCACGAAGTCCCACTCGTCGTAATAGAAGCTGAAGTGCCGAGTCAAATAGAGAAGGACGAGCCAGAATGTGACCACCGCCCCCACCACCAGGACGGGGGCACGTCGGATCCTGACCTCGGCCAGAGTCATCGCCGGCGGAGGCGATGAAGCATGCCCACCCGGTACCAGCGGAGATAGTGAGGCAGCCATTTCCGCGTCTGAAAACGGCTTTCCCCGGCCGTGCGGTCGCGCCAGGTGGTGGGCACCTCGACGATGGTCATGCCTCCCAGGTACGCCTTGACCGTCAACTCCAACGCGAGTTCGAAGCCGGCCTCGGATTCGATCGACACCGATTCCAGCAGGCGGCGACTGTAGAGCTTGAAGTTGCTGGTCGAATCGTGGGTGGGGATTCCCCCAATCCAGTGCAGCGTCAGGCCGGCCACGCGCGACAGGGTGCGCTTGACCAGAGGGCCTCCGATCTGGTGCCCCCCGCGCATGTAGCGCGACCCGGCGACCACGTCCGCTCCGGCCGCGGCGAGCCCGACCATGACGTCAATGTCGGCAGGGTCGTCCGACAGATCGGCCATCATGACCAGCAGGTGGTCTCCCCGAGCCGCCCCGAATCCTGACCTAATGGCCCGGAGGGCGCCGCGTCCGAGGTCGTTGCGGTGCAGGCGAACCTCGGGCATTTCGGGCAGCAGCCGCTGCACCACGGGAAGGGTGGAGTCCTCCTCGAAGTCGTAGACGACCAGGATCTCCAAGTTGGCCTTGCTCACCTGGTCCCGGATTCCGGCCAGGGCCGTGGCGATATTCTCGCCCTCGTTGTAGACGGGGATGATGATCGAGAGCGTCGGCCGCCCTAGATCCGTCCCGCCACCACTTCGTCCCGAATCCAATCGATGACCTCGTCCAAGGTTTCATCCAGCCCGGTGGTGGCTTCGTAACCGAGCACCTCCCGGGCCTTGCGCGTGTCAGGAACACGCATCTGCACGTCATGCTCGTAGGGCACGTCGCTGACGATGGTGAGGGGGGCGTCGGGTCCCTTGATCTTGGTCCAGATGAGCTCCGCCAACTCCCGAACGCTGGTCGAACGCGACGTTGAGAGGTTGAAGTCCTGGTTCAACGCCGCCGGATCTTCCATGCAGATCCGAATCCCGCGCGCCAAGTCCCCCCCGTACGTATAGTGCCGAACCTGATTGCCGTCGCCAAGAATGTGGAGCGGATCCTGACCCTTGAGCACCTTCTGGACCAGATCGGGAACGACGTGGCTCAGAGCGAGTTTGATGTTGCCGCTCATCACGTCTGCGTCGCGCAGCGCTCGACGCTCCCCGATGCCGACGCAATTGAACGGTCGCACCACGGTGTAGGGCAGCCCGTACTGGGCCCATGCCCCCTGAGCAAAGTATTCGACCGCCAACTTTTGGAAGCCATAGGTGGAAAGCGGTGGCGGGCTGGTTCGAACGGCGGATTCTGGCGTTGGAAAAACCGAAGCGCTCTCGAATACCATGCTGCTCGAAAGCACGGTGATCTTCTTCAGCCGACCCTGGCGGTGGGCCTGAATGGCGGCGTCGAAGGTGGACGCGATGATGCGCTCGTTCTCGGCCAGCAGGTCGTAGGCAAACTCGTGGAAATAGCTGATGCCGCCGATCATGGCGGCCCCGGCGATGAGATGATCGCAGTCGGCCGCCAACTCCAGCATCAGATCGGTGTTCTTGGCGTCACCCGACACCAGGGTGTAGGCGGGATGGTGGTCATGGCTCTTCTCGACGGGGCCGTACTTGGAGTAATTGTCGATTCCAATCACCTGGTATCCGGCATCTAAGAGCTCGGGCACCAGGTACCCCATGATGAACCCGGCAGCGCCGGTCACCAGCACCCGCGACGCCATCAGAGCTGGATCCCCGAGCCCGTCACGCCCCAGACGTCAGCCACCTCCCTTCCGCTCAAGTCGAGCTCCCGATACGACGTGTGAGGAGCGGCGACGATCAGTAGATCGCACTGTTCCAAAACCTCATTCAGCGGCGCCAGATCGGGATCCTCGACGTAGGGATCGGTGGTCATGACGAGGGCCCCGCGAAAGGCGAGCAGCTTTTTGAGCTTGTAGCTGAGCGAGGTGCGAGGATCGTCCGACTCGCCCTTGAAGGCCATCCCCAGAACCCCCACGCGGCGGCCGTGGAGAGGTCGCCGGCGCTCCAAGCTTTCGACGATGTAGCCGGGCAGCCCCTCGTTGACCGTCATGGCCGCGTGGCCCATCGGGAAGTGATCGCTGGCAAAAGCCGCCAGCTGCATGGTGTCCTTGAGCAGGCAGGGGCCGGCCGCGAATCCCGGAGCAGGCAGATCCTGAGCGCGCGGATAGTTGTGCCGGATGGCGTGCAGAATTCGGTCGTAGTCCAGCCCATCGGCGTGCGCGATCTCAAAGAACTGATTGGCGATCGCGAACTTCATGTATCGCCAGGTATTGGTCAGGAGCTTGGCCAGCTCGGCCTCCCTCGGCTGGGTGCGCACGATCTCCATTCCGAGGTGGGCGAATACGGTGCTCGCCCGCTCGAAGCCTCGATCTGAGCTCGCGCCGATGAGTTGGGGCAGGCTGCGAATCTCTTCCAGCGCATGGCCCTCAGTGATCCGTTCGGGGCAGCAGACCACGTCGACATCGACGCCAAGCGCATGCAGTCGACTGGTTACGTAGTCGGTCGTCCCGGGATAGACCGTGCTCCGAAGAATCACCAGGGCACCAGACTTGAGCAGCGGCCCGAGTTGATCCACCGAGTGCTCGAAGACGCGCATCGAGGGGTTCATGAACTCGTCGATGGGAGTGCCGATGACGAGGATGACGGTGTCGGTCCGGCGCAGGATCTCGGCATCGCCGCTCATTTCCAGAGCGCCCGAAGGCAGGATGCGACGCAGTAGCTCCTCGGCACCGTATTCCAGAAATGGCATCTTTCCGCTGGCGATTCGGGCGATCTTGGCTGCGTCCAAATCGTAGATTCCGACCCTGACGCCCGCCTCCGCGAAGGACAGTGCCAGGGGCAGTCCAACGTGCCCCGCGCCGCCCACGACCACCAGATCGAGCGAGCCGTTCAACTGCGATGTGGGCGCGCCAGCACCGGAAGTCAGCGTCATCAGGTGGGAGTTTAGTCCCTATGCGGGGACGACAACGAGCCGCCGGCGGCGGGTAGGCGCGATGCATTTCAGATCATCTGAGGGGCTGGCCCCGCGCCCGTGGTGGAGATGTGACCCAGCCTCCACCTCATCTCCCTCACCGCGCGGCGCCGGACACGGCGGCCCGCGCCGGCCCCCGCCGACCCGTCCGATTAGCGTCTGGCCTTCAGGACCTCTCGCACGGCCTTCCGCGCCAAGGTGGTCAGGCCGTCCTCGCGCAAGACCCGAAGGGCCGACCTTCTTCGGATCGGCAGCGCATCCGCCAGCAATCCGCGGTCGGGTGCCGGGCGGGGATCCAAGCAGTAGTCCACCAGAGGCCGCACAACCTCGGCCCAGTCGAACGAGGGCGCCAAGGCCCGGACCCGCTCCGAACAGGACGCTCTACGATCTGGGTCCGCGAGCCGCAAGAGCGCTGTGACGACGGAGTCGACGTCTTCATAGCCGACCACCTCGCCCAGGTCGTGGGCCGCCACCAGGTCAGCCATGGAGTCCCCCGCCGTGGTCAGCACCGGGAGTCCGGCCCACAGGTAGTCCAGGACCCGGGTTCGAAAGCTGTAGCGGGTTTCGACATCGTCCCGGTGCAGGCTCACGCCCAGGTCGGCCTCCAGCAACATCTGGCCCCGATCCGCGTACGGAACCCAATCTGTACCGAAGATCACGCTCCGGCCCAACAGGCCAAGATCGCGCGCCAGCACCTGAGCTTGCTCTGCCATGGGCATGCGCGGCACCTCCGGGCTCGGACTCTGGAGAGCTGGAAACACCAACCGGAGCTGCGGCAGGCGGGGCTCCAGGGCGGCCACCGCGCGGATCAGCGTCAGGGGATCAAACCAATTCCAGATTCCTCCTCCCCACAATGCGAGCAGGGAGCGATCGTCGATAGCCGGGACCACCCCCCGGAAGCGTGGAGCGCCGGGGGTGGGCGGATGCCCGGGGATGCCGAAGGGAACCACGCGCAACAAACTGCCCAGACCGGGATCGGCGTCGTGCAGGCGCGGGTTCACACGCCCCTGGGAAGTCAGCCACCCCGCCCAAAAGTCACGCTGCCGTTCTGATGCGCACATGAACATGTCCGCCGAACGGATAAGCCGGGTAAGGACACTCCGGTCGTAAGCGTCGATGCGCATCCGATCGGGCAGCGATGCCTCCGCGTGCAGGTGCAGGTTCTCAAGTGGGAACGGGTCGTAGAGGTCGACCACGAGGTGGCGCGCCTTGGCCAATCCGGGCTCGCGTTCGAGCAGAAATCCGGACACGACCACCACGTCGTGTTTTCTCACCTCGTCTTCCAGTCCGCCCGGCTCGTAGCCCACCACACGGAAGTCGGCGGACCGGACTTCTGGGACTCCGGGAGCGGCGATGGTGACCGGCAAATGACTGGAAACGGCCCGGGCCAGCTCCCAGTTCCGGATCGAGGTGCCGGCCATCCGCTCTCCGAGCGGCTCGTGGCCAACCACCAGCAGGCTCATGGGCTCTCCGCGCCGAAAATGCGATCCAGCCCCAGGGCCCGATTCAGGTAGGCGTAAAAGCGAAGGTATCGAGGGTTCGAGTAGTTGGCGAAAAATGGGTCTTCCAGCAACGGCAGGATCTCCGCGTCGGTGCGGTGCCGATGCTCTTGCACATAGTTCCGCTTGTCCTGGAGACCCTCGAGCGAGTGGCCAAACTGACTCAAGGCCACAAAATGGCTGAGCGTTATGCCCGGCAGCATGGCCATATCCGGGAGCAGGATGCCGAGGACCCGAACGGCTACGGTCACAATCGCACCCTCCACACGCCAGCGCAGGTGGCGAACGGCCTTGCGCAACGCGGTGCCGATCCCCTGTTGGCGAAGGACCCGGCGCGCGCGGTCCCGAAGACTCTCCGAAAATATCTGCGCGGGGTCATATGCGAAGGGGCGCTGCGGGGCTGGCGAAGCCTCTTTGGCATCAACTGCGATATCTGGACCCATCCGAAACGGGCGTTGATCAAGCTGGGCCAGGCCCAGGGCCCGTTCGTTGAGGAGAAGCATCGCCGCCGGTAGCGCTCGGGCCAGGTGGCTGTCGTCCCAGCATTTGTAGATGGCCGCGAGCGCGTTCCTCTCGTACAACACGCGCAGCTTGCGTGAATCGATTCGATCGGCGGTGCCGTGATGGCGGTGAAAGGCGGTGGCGCGAGGCGTGTACCAAACCTCATGGCCCATCACGTTCAGGCGCCAGCCCAGGTCCACATCCTCGAAGAAAGCGAAGAAATCCCGATCGAACCCCCCCACCTCCAGGAAGAGCCCGCGCTGGATCAGCATGGCGCCGCCACACGCGAACAAGACTTGGCGCTCGACGTCGCGAGCCGACTCGCGGGCGCCGTAATCGACCTGGAAACCGTGCCCCTGATAGTTCACGCCCCCGCCAATGAAGTCGAGTGCTGAGCCGTCCCAATTCTTGATCCGGGATGCCAGACAGGCGGCTTCGGGATGATCGCCGAGGGCGGAGATCATCCCCCGCAGCCAGGTCGGCTCCACCCACATGTCGTTGTTCAGGAAGCCCACCCATTCCCCCTGCGCCTGCTCCGCGGCCACGTCATTGGCGGCTGCAAAGCCCAGGTTCTGTTTGAATTCAATCAAACGCACCGCTGGAAACTCCCGGCGGACAAAGTCCACGGATCCGTCGGTCGAGCCGTTGTCGGCGACGATCAGTTCCAGTTTGTCTGGAGGGTAGTCGAGCCGGGTGAGCGAGCTGAGCACGGATGCGAGGTGGCGCTTGCCGTTCCAGTTGAGGACAATCAGCGACACCGTTGGTTCGGGCACGGGGCCCAATTCTAGTCAGGGCTGGTGAATGTCCTCGGGCAACAGGGGGCGGATAGAATCGCCAGGTGGCCACCACCCTCACCACCGCTGGCGGACGGCACCTGGGCACACTTTGGGCCTATCGGGGCTTGGTCATGAACCTTGCCATCCGTGACCTCAAGCTCAAGTACAAGGGTTCGGTTCTGGGCGTCCTTTGGTCGGTGCTCAATCCCCTCTTGATGATGGCCATCTACACCGTCGTGTTCAGCCTCTTCCTTCGCGCCGTGATCCTGCCTGACTACTGGGCGCTGGTCCTCGCCGGCATCTTGACCTGGGTGTTCTTCTCCACCGCCCTGACCGCAGCCAGCGTGTCCTTCACCCACAACGCCAATCTCATCAACAAGGTCGCATTCCCCTATGAGTCACTTCCGATTGCGACGGTCATCGCCAATTTCGTGAACTTTTTGATCATGGAAGTCATCTTGCTGGTGGTTCTCGTATTGGCTCAGAGCGTCCTGCACCGGCAGGTCGGATTACGCCCCCCAGCCGTGCTGCTTCCGGTCATCCTGGCCGCGATATTGGCGTGCGGGCTGGGGCTGAGCCTCTTCCTGGCGACCCTGACGGTCTACTTCCGCGACGTGGAGCACCTGGTGGGGATCGGATTATCGGCGCTTTTCTACGTCACCCCGGTGCTCTATCCGTTGGACGCCCGGGCCCTGCCTCACGGTGCCGCCCGTTTCATCCCCTACCTCCGCCTCAATCCCTTTTCGTGGTTTTTTGAGAGCATCCATTCGGTGCTCTATTACGGCACCTGGCCCGACTGGCCGACCTTCGGGCTGATGCTGATCGCGAGCGCGGCCGCGCTGGTGGGTGGATACGCGTTCTTCATGTGGCTGCGCCCCCGCATCCCGGAAGAGGTGTAGTTGGCACCGTTGGCCATCGAACTTGATGGAGTTTCCAAGCGATACCGCGTCTACCGGGAGCGATATCGGTCCCTGAAGGAGGTGTTGATGCACCACCGTTTTGGGGAGTGGGAGGAACGCTGGGCCCTGCGCGAGGTGAGCCTTCAGGTTGAGCGCGGATCGACACTCGGCCTGATTGGCCACAATGGCGCCGGCAAGAGTACGACCCTGAAGCTGATCGCACGCATCCTGGTCCCGGATCGGGGCCGAATCCAGGTCTCCGGCCGAGCCGCGGGCCTTTTGGAACTGGGGGCTGGATTTCAACCCGAATACACGGGCCGCGAGAACATCCACCTCAACGCATCCCTGATGGGTCTGACGCGACGCGAGATTGATGCTCGTTTTGACGACATCGTGTCCTTCTCTGAGCTCGATGACGTCATCGATACCCCCCTGCGCACCTACTCGAGCGGCATGCAAATGCGACTGGGGTTCGCTGTGGCGGTACATTCGCGGCCCGAGGTTCTGGTGGTGGATGAGGTCCTGGCCGTGGGGGATGCCGCCTTCCAGCGCAAGTGCATGGACTGGATTGAGACCTTTCAGGGTGCGGGTGGGACCATCGCCATGGTGTCCCACAACCTGGGCGTGGTCCGCGAGGTCTGCGATGTCGTCGCCTGGATGGAGCGCGGGCGGATTGTGCGGATGGGCGAGGCGGAGGGCGTGGTCGACGCCTACATCGAGAAGGTTCGCGAAGAGACCGGCCTGGCCAGCGGCGAGACAATCGATTCTCCCGGGGGACCTCACCACGACATCGAGATCGGGAGCGTGCGCTTGATCGACCGCCAGGGGCAGGAAGTTAGCCAGATCGGGGCGGGCGAGCCGCTCGTGGTGGAAGTCCCATACCGCGTCTACAAGGCGATGGCGACCCCGGTTCTGGGCGTGGCGATCCACCGCAACGACGGCGCCTACATATACGGGACCAACACCCACGTTGATGGCCAGGAGCTGGGACCCCTGGACAAAGATGGTCTGGTCCGCCTCTGCTACCCGAGCCTGAACCTCCTTGGCGGCACCTACCTGGTCTCAGTCCTCCTCTTTGCCGATTCCCGCACGACTGTGGCTCCCATCGATGCCCGATGGCAGCAGTACCGCCTGCGCGTCGAGGCGAATGGAGAGGATTCGGGCTTGGTCAGGCTTGATCATCGGTGGGAGCTGTCGCCGAGCCTGGAAGGCAGGCGCTCCTGACTTCGGACCCTGCCGTCAGCGTCATCATCCTGAACTTCAACGGCGCCCACTACCTCGGCGATTGCGTGGGCGCGGTGTTGGACCAGCAGCTGGACCGAAACTTCGAAATTCTGGTGGTTGACAATGACTCCCAGGATGGATCGGCGGCGCTGGCGCGCGGGCTGCCAGGGGTCAGGGTGGTCTTGGCGCCTCGAAATCTCGGATTTGCCGGCGGCAACAACCTCGGCATCAGGCACGCTCGCGGTCAACAGATAGTGCTCCTGAACAACGACACACGGGTCCACCCGGGCTGGCTCCAAGCCCTGGTTGACGCCAGCGCGTCGGTCCCGCGGGTGGGGGCGGTCACCAGCCGCCTGGCCTGGGCCGACAGCCCCAGCCGCATCCAAAATGCCGGCCTCTTGTTGCTCAGTGACGGTAGCGGAGGTGACCGAGGCGTAAACGAGCCAACCACCGACTACGGTGAGCGCTGCGAGGTGTTCGGCTTTTGCGGGGCGGCTGCGCTCCTCGAGCGAAGCGCGCTCGCCGACGTCGGGGTTTTCGATGCTCGCTACTTCATGTACTACGAAGATCTCGACCTCAGCTGGAGAATGCGGCTCCGGGGTTGGCGCATCCTCTACGAGCCACGTGCGGAGGTAGAGCATGTGCATGCGGCCTCAAGCCGGGAGTGGTCCGAGTTGTTCGTATTTCACGCGGATCGCAACCGGGTGCTAACCCTGGTCAAGAACGCCCGCTGGAGGTTCCTGTGGAGGTGTCTGGGGCAGCTGGCGGCCCGGGCGGCGGGGCCGGAGGGAACGGCCCTGCGCGCCCGCCGCTCGGTGCGCGGTCGCCTAATCGTCTCTCTGGCCTTCAACCTATGGCCAGCTCTTTTGCAACGTTGGCGGATCCGGTTGCGACGACGGCTCGCCGACTCTGATATCGAATCGTGGGCTTACCCTCGAGCGACATGGGACGACCGATCCAAATAGGGCTGTACTCGCCCTATTTCGGGACCACCTGGGGTGGGGGCGAGAAGTACCTGGCGCGCACCGCCCGATGCCTGGCGGACGCCCTGCCGAATGACGGGATCGAGATTGCCAGCCCCGTCCCCGTGCAGCGCGCGGACCTCGAAGCCAGCTTGGGAGTGAGCCTGGACGGGATCCGTACGCTGAGCACCAATCATCGCGTGACGCCCATCCACACGTTTCTGAACGGTGTCGGCCCCCTCCGACCACTGCGCAATTTGGTCGTTGGTAATCAGGCCGAACGTCTGAGCGCACGTTACGACCTGTTTGTCGGTATGAGCTACGCCGTCTCGGTCGCCAGCAAGGCGCCCGAGAGCCTGATGCTGTGCCAATTCCCGCATCGGGAGGGGCAAACAGCAGCCAGCGGCTACCGAACGATTGTCTGCGCCTCGGAATACGTGCGCGGTTGGATCGAGCGCTGGTGGGGCAGGAACGCGCTGGTGGTACCACCCCCAATCCACATCCCAACTGACGCGCCGCCCTTGGATGGCAAGGCGAACATGATCCTCTCCGTGGGACGCTTTTTTCAGGGCGGGCATACCAAGAGACAGGACATGCTGGTCACCGCCTTTCGGCGGCTCTGCGAGGATGGCCTCAAGGGCTGGGAGTTGCATTTGGCGGGCGGGACCCACGACCAGGGACCGCACCGGGGTTACTACGACTCCGTGGTCGCCCTCGGTGCCGGTTACCCGGTGGTTCTGCACCCAAACTGTCCTCCCAACATCCTGCAGGAGCTCTATGGCTCAGCCGCCATCTACTGGCATGGCGCTGGCTATGGATCAGATCCCGAGACGCACCCCGAAGCCATGGAGCACTTCGGGATGACCACCGTCGAGGCCATGGCCCAAGGCGCGGTGCCGGTCGTCTTTGACGCTGGAGGTCAGACCGAGATCGTTACCGACGGCGTCGATGGCCAGCTATTCTCGACCATCGAGCAACTCCGCGATTTGACCGTCGACCTGATCGAAGAACCGGCTCGTCGGCGGGCCTTGGCCACCTCCGCCCGGGCGCGCAGTCTGAACTTCGGGGAGGGCCTCTTTTGCGACCGTATCCTCAGCGCGATGGATCCAGCCATCGAGGCGGCCCGGACGCACCAACGGTCCTGATCATTGGCGCTTATCCCCACGGACCAGCCGTCGCACCATCTGCCCACGCGCGGAGGATGACGGAAAGAGCCATTTGGCCCGGGTTGCCCATCGCTCGACCAGGGCTACCGACGGGCTCTCTCGGAGGTGGCGAAGTTCACGGTTCAGATTCACAACGTCGGATTCAAGCCGTGCGATCCGCGACTGCTGCTCTTGGGCCAGCTGGCGAAGCTCCACCGACTCGGTGCGGGCGCGAGTCAGGGACCGCTCGTATGCGGCCAGGGCCCGGGGCGGCGACTCAGCGCGACGAAAGCGAACCGCCCACGGCGACAGATAGGTAGACGGCTCGTAGTCGACGTCGTGGTAAAGGCCGTGGCGGGCGAACAGTTCCGCCCAGTATTCGGCCGGGCGAACAGTGAGGTGGGTTACCTCTTTGAAGTGATGTGGCGTCGAGGAGAAGAGGACGTCGTCCGTGGACGAGCAGATGTTCGCCACGGCACGGATCCCCTGATCGGGGGTCAGGTGCTCCACCGTCTCGATGCAAGTAATCAGGTCGTAGCGCCGGCCGAACGGATCCAGAATCGAGCCCTGGCGGCAAAAGGGCTGGATATCCTCGCGAACGTTGTCGATGGCGTACTGGGAGATGTCGAGCCCGAACGCTTCCACGCCCTTGTCTCGAAGGGCCTCAACCAGCAGCCCCATGGCGCAGCCCGCATCGAGGACGGTTCGCGGCGATAGGTCGGCGACCACCCTCTCGGCGATCCGTCCAAAGAAGTCAAGCCAGTGTTGACCTCTCCCGTAGGGCACGCCACCTTGTTCGCTGCAGTAATTCTCGTAGTAGTGCTGGTCGTAGGCGGGACTGGATGGCTCGGCGCTCAAGGTGGACAAATTGTAGGCGGCCGTTGCTGAGGGCGCTCATCGGATCGCAGCGGCGAAACGCGACCCTCCATCACGACACGGCGCGCCAACGCCGACCGGGCGGCGAACCCCGGGGAAACTCGATTGCCCCCCGGTTGCTGTCGGCCCTTCCGCCCCGGGAAGGCCTGGTCCACCGCGTGTCGGAGTGAATGAGTTAGGAGTGGTACCAGCCGTAGACGTCGATGATGACGTCGGCACTGCCTTGTGAGTTGTACACGGAGATGTCCCCGTTCGCGGGATTGACGGGCACGATGTCCATGTTGGCGATGGTCTGGCCGGGCACGAAGTTGAGGTCAGAGGTTCCGGTCAGGGTCGGGCTCGAATTTAGCTGAAGGAAGCTATAGGAGGTCGGATCGGTGACGGTGACGTTGATGGCCACCTCGCCGACTCCGGAGGCGGGAATGCCGAGAATCCCGGCGATCGAAACGGACAGCCAACTGTTGGGGCCCAATGGGGACACCCGGCTGGTGCCGATCAAACTGCGTGTGTCCAGGGCCCGGACGGGGTAGGTGGCGGTGTAGAGGCCGCCCGCCACTGATGCCGCAGCGCTGGTGTACCAGCCCACCACATCGACGAGAACATTCACGCTGGCGTTGGAGCTGAAGATCTCAATCTGGCCCGCAGATCCGGTCGGTACCACGACCCGATTGGCCACCGTCTGGCCGGATACAAAGTTGACCGAGGAGGTCAGGGGCTGGCTCTGGCCGGCCGGCCAGACCTGTATGTATCCAGCGGAGCTGGGACCCACGGCCGTCACATTGAGAACCGCGGCCTCCACCTGCGCCGGAGCCGGCGCACCTGGACCGAAGACGGAGATGGTCCGGACACCACCCGGACCTGGGCTCAGGGGTGAGCAGAGCGCACCCGGAGCCTGCGTGCATTGGGGAGGACGGGTGTCCAGCGTTCGGTAGGCGGGCGTCTGGGGCATGAAATGGCCCGCCGCACCCAGGTCGGCGCTGGAGCCGACCCAGCCCATCAGGTCCAGGATCACGTCGACGGATCCAACCGAGTTGTAGATCTGGATCTTGCCATTGGCGCCAACGGCCACTTCGATCATGTTGGCGCGCGACATGCTGGTCCCAAAGTTGATCGTCGACACCGCCGAGGGGTTGGTCCCGTCGGGGCTCACCGTGACGTAGCTCGGGGTGGTCGCGTCGGCGATGGTCACGTTCAGCATGACGGCGGACACCCCCGACGACGGCACCAGGCCCTGGATCCCGGGAATGCTGAGCGTCTGCACCGATCCCGCCCCGAACTTGATCCCGGCACCACCCTGGCCGAGCCCGCTGCGGGAGTCGAAGATCCGAGTCGGGTTGGTAAGGGGGTGATACCGGCCTGGGTAGGAGCCGGGAAATGGAGTGGGAATGACGGCGTTGCTCGGTTGCGAAGCAAGGCCGCTTCCGTACCCGTTGACTCCGCTGACGGTGAAGGTGTACGTGGTCCCATCGGTGAGGCCGGTGAAGGTGGTGCTGGTCGACCCCGCCGGCACGCTCACCGATCTACCTCCGGGTGCAGCCGTGATGGTATAGCTGTTGACGGGGTTGGGACCCGCAGAGGCGGGCCAGCTCACGTAGGCGAATCCATCGCCGGGAGAGGCTGTGACCTGGGCTGGGGGCAGCGGAGTCTCGGCAAAATTGGCGTCGATGGCGTTCCAGAGATAGGGCAGGCCGCCACCCATGTCCAGGGACCAGATTCCAACCCCGGCCAGCCCGTCGCGAAGCGCGAGCTGGTACTTAGCGCTGAGCGAGGCGGCGCTGTCGATGTAGAGCTCCCTGGCTCCCCCGTAGGTGGGAGGGCAGGGGTCCTGGGGGTCATTACCGCTGTTGTAAGCAGCCCACTGGTCGACCCCGTCATGGACGTCGGCTTGGAAATGTAGGAAGTTCAGACCCTGGATTCCGTACTGGGTGTTGGCCGTCCAGCCAAGATGGGGCAGCCCCGGCACCGGATAGGTGGGGGCGTTTGGATTCATGTTCGTGGTGCAGCTGGCCCAGCCGTAGTAGGGCAGACCGAGAATGACCTTGTTGGCGCCAGCCACCGAGCTGTACTGGGCCGCGATGTCCTGATCATTCCACTTGTAGGGCGCGGACAGCGGTGAGGTGGGGCTCATGCAGGTCTCGGGGTTGGAGCTAGTGGGGGGAGGGCAGTTGAGCGGCGGCTGGTCAAAGTTGCCACTGTCGAGCTCGTAGGCCATGACGAAAAAGGCGCTCACATAAGGCTTCATGGCGGCAATGTCGAAAAATCCGTCGCCGGAGGGGAAGTAGGCCGAGGCGCCGTAGGTGTCGACGGTGAGGGAGTCGGCCGCGGGTAGTGCGGCCCGCATGTTCGTCACGAACTGCGTCATCAGCGCCTGATTGGTGCTGGATCCGCACCCCCCCGAGGCGCCCTCATAATCAATGTTGACCCCGTCGATTCCGCGGCCCACGACCTGGCCAACGGTGTCCGCAATCGTGGTGTTGGAATGCTGGAGCGCCTGACACATGGTGCCAGTGAGGGATTGGAACTCGGCGGTGAGCACCACCTTGGTTCCCACCGCGTGGGCTGCGCTGATGAGGTTAGTCATGCTGGGCGAGGCCCACTCACTCCAACCAGCGCTGGTGCCGACGAAATGACCGGAGGAATAGTCCACGGGTGCGGCGAAGAAGGCGATCGTGGAGAGGAGGGAGAGTTGGTAGGTCGACCATCCCACGTACGGGCTGGAAAGGTTACCGCCCTGGACGAAACCGAAGACCTGCGAGTGCAGGGCAACCTTGGGGCTCGGCGCGGCGGCTAGGGCCGGCACATTGGCAACGGGGACTCGGGCCGGCTGAGCTGCGGCCTGACCGGCCGGTGTCATGATCGAGGGTCGTCCGGCCGTTCCTGCCGACACCAACCGCACCTTTCCCGTCGGCGCGACGTTGGGCAGGAGGGAGCCCCACAGCGCTGCGATGACGACGAGCAGCCAAATCGTTCGGAGTCGGAGGATGTGCTGGGACATGGGACGGGACGCCAACTAGAACGGCTTTGGAACTGTAATCCGGTGGGCGGCATGAGGTCAAGCGATTGGGCCAGGTTTGGTTCAGCCTCGCCGCCGGAATCGTCCGCGGGACGGACTGTCGGTTGGGACCCGCCCCCCGTTTGTGGGCCGATGGTACCGGCTCAGTTCGACTCGTGTAGCCGGGCGGGAAGTCTCCTTGGAGTGAGGCTACTCCGCGGGATCCCTTGGAGCTCTGCCTGAGCCGTCCGCGACGCTCTCCGGCTTCAACGACTGATAGTTCCGGCGGTAGTAGTCCCAGTAGTCACCGGACTTGACCCGGCGCCACCACGCCTGATTCTCGCGGTACCAGTCCACGGTCTGCTGGAGTCCGTCACCAAGCGCGATGCGCGGCTCCCAGCCCAGTGCTCGGAGTTTGCGCGTGTCCACGGCGTAGCGGTAGTCGTGACCGGGGCGATCCTTCACGTACTCGATCAGTTGACGCGGCTTGTTGAGCAGCTCCAGCACCGACTGGGCGATCTCGTTGCCACTCGTCTCCACCCCGGTGCCGACGTTGTACACCTCCCCCGCGGGAGCCTCGTGCAATACGAGGTCGATGGCCCGGCAGTGGTCCTCGACAAAGACGTAGTCGCGAACCGCGCTGCCGTCGTTATAGAGGGGCAGAGGCAGGTCGTCGATGGCGTTGGTGATGTGGACTGGGATCAGCTTCTCCGGATATTGGTGGGGGCCGTAATTGTTGGATCCACGAGTGATGAGCAGGGGAAGCCCATGACTGCTGGCGTAGGACCGCGCAATCATCTCGCCGCCGGCCTTGCTGGCCGAATAGGGACTCCGGGGACGCAGCGCATCCTCCTCCCCCGACCTCCCCTGGCTCACGTCACCGTAGACCTCATCGGTGCTGACCAAGAGAAACACCTCGTGGCGGTGCTTGCGGGCGGCCTCACAGAGGACGGCTGTGCCGAGGACATCGGTGGTGATGAAGGCGAAGGGGTCCAGGAGCGAGCGATCGACGTGGGTTTCGGCGGCGAAGTTGACGATGGCGTCGACCTGGCCGGCCAGCTCTTCAACCAGCGGGGCATCGCAGATGTCGCCGTGTATGAAGCGGTAACCGATTTGGCCGTCAAATTCGGCCAGATTCTCCGGGTTTCCGGCGTACGTCAATTTGTCCAGGACCCAGATCTCCGTCTGCGGACGCTCGCGGCGTAGGAGGCGGACGAAATGGGAGCCGATGAAGCCCGCCGCCCCGGCCACCAGCAACCGCCCAAAGCGCCGACTCACAGGTCAGATGATCTCGGGAAACTTGGTCCAGTCATACCCGATTTCCGGATCGTCGTGGCGGATGCGGCCCTCGTCGGCCGGGTTGTACACGTTTGAAGTGACGTACAGAAGGTGGGTGGTCCGCAACGCGCGACAGCCGTGAGCCACGCCGGGCGGGATCTTGAGGCAGGTGGAGGGGTAGTCGTCTCCCATCAACAATTCCACCGTCTGTCCCCGTGTAGGCGAATCCGGGCGAAGATCGTGGAGGGCCACTTTGAGGGCGCCAATCGCATACCACCAGTCGGTCTGCGTTTGGTGCAGATGCCACGCCTTGGCAGAGCCTGGATGCATCAGCGAATGGCTCCACTGACCGAAATGTCCGAAGAAGTCATCCGTCTCTCGGATGACCTCGCGAAAGAATCCCCTCTCGTCGGTGTGGGTGACCAGCTCCTTGATCTCGACTCCCTGCAGCATCTTCTCCCTCAAAGCCGATTCACGCCGTGCGAGCGCACGAAGTCGTTGACCGTGTAGTAGGCATCGATCGATTCGCCCGCGTCACCCCAGAACCCTTCGATGACGTCGTATTCCATGGTCCCGTTGCGCACAAAGTGATTGTTGACGTCGGTGATCTCCAATTCTCCTCGCCCCGAGGGCTTGAGGCTGGGCAGTACATCCCAGACCGTCCGGTCGTACAGGTAGACGCCGGTGACGGCGTAATCGCCAGGCGGCTCGGAGGGCTTTTCGACGATCGCGGAGATCCGCCTCTGGCTGTCGATGGCCGCCACCCCCAGATGCCGGAGGTGCTCCTTCTCGATCACCCGCGAGAGCACGATCCGAGCCCCGGCGGGCTGGGTTTCGAAGGCCTCGATTGAAGACCGCAGGCAGCGCTCGAAAATGTTGTCGGCCAGCATGACCACCGCCTTGTCGCCGTCCACGAAACGCTGCGCCAGACCGAGGGCTTCGGCGATCCCGCCCGGGCGCTCCTGATAGGCGTAGAGCAGGCGGTCGATGCCGAACTGGTGCCCGTTGCCGAGCAGGCGGAAGAACTCTCCCGCGTGAATCCCGCCCGTCACCAGCATCAACTCACTGACGCCGGACTTGACCAGCGCCTCGATGGCAAAGCTGATCATGGGCCGGTCGTAAATCGGCAGCAGGTGCTTGTTGGTGATGCGGGTCAGGGGGTCGAGGCGGGTGCCGCTCCCGCCCGCCAGGATCACGCCTTTCAAATCGGATGGATTGTAACCGGCTCCCCTCGGGGCCGGTCGGAGCCACCGATGAAAGCCACCGCCGGGGCCGGACGGCGCCCCTTTCTACAAGCTCTTGTGCCACACTGCGCCATCATGCCTCGGGGCGAGCCCTGGCCACGCACCATCCTCCACGTGGACCTGGACGCCTTCTATGCCTCGGTGCACCAGCGCGACGATCCCTCCCTGCGCGGCCAACCGGTCGCCGTCGCCGGCGCCTCGCGCCGGGCGGTGGTGGCAGGGGCTTCCTACGAGGCCCGTGCTTACGGGGTGCAGAGCGCCATGCCGCTCTACGAGGCGATCGCCAACTGCCCCAATCTGGTGGTGGTGCGCCCTGACCCTCCGCGCTACCGCACCGCCAGCCGCCGTGTCCATCAGATATTTCGTCGTTTCACCGCCCCCGAGTTGATTGAACCGGTGGCGCTGGACGAAGCCTACCTCGACGTCACTGTGCGCTCCCGGCACGGAGCCCAGTCAGCTGAGGATCTGGCCCGGCGCATCAAGCAGGCGGTGCGCTCGGAGGTGGGGCTGACCGCCTCGGTGGGCGTGGCGACGAGCAAGCTGCTGGCCAAGGTGGCGGGGGCCAGCCGCAAACCGGATGGCCTGGTGCTGGTGTTGCCCGGCACCGAGGCAGACTTTCTGGGCCCGCTCCCAATTGGGGTCATCCCCGGCCTGGGTCCGAAAACCGAAGAACGCCTGCGCCTGGCCGGGGTTCGCTCGGTGGGTGAACTGGCGGGTCTGGAGACGCAGCGGGCGGTGCAGATGCTGGGCAGCACGGGGGGCGTGCTGCAACGCCTGGCCCAGGGCCGCGATCGGACACCGGTCAGCGGCCTGCGCAAGGCCAAGACCATCTCCGCCGAAACCACCTTTGAATACGACGTGGTGGGAGTTGAGGGCCTGGAAGCAGCGCTTCACGATCTGGTGGCTCGGGTTGGCGAGCGTCTCCTCGCCGAAGGCGTGCGGGCCCGGACGGTGTACGTGAAATTGAAGCTGGCCGACTTCCAGCTGGTGAGCCGCCAGGTCAGCCGAACCGCTCCCACCGACGACATCCAGACCATCTTCCTGGCCGCGCGGACAGCACTGGACAAGTCCCACCTGGGCCGGCGCCCGGTGCGACTGCTGGGTGTGGGCGTGTCGGGCCTGGAGCACCCACGCCCGGACCTACAGATGACCCTCTTCGCCTGACCGCAGCAGAGAACCGCGGTCGGGGCGGGCGGCGCTACACGGGGGCGTCGGAGGTGGCACCGTCGCCGCCAGCCTCGGGGTGGGCCCCGCGACGTCGCCGGCGCCGGCCGTTACCTGAGGCCGCGGGGCCGGCACCGGGCCGACCCTCGAGAGCCGACCGATCCACGGTCTTGCGTGGTAGCACCGCCAACAGATCCCCCAGACACTCCCATCCGAACTGCCGGCGACCGCGGCGGACCAGCTCTCGAAACACCATGGCGGTCGCCTGGGCGTCTCCCAGGGCGGCGTGCTCGGGGGAGGCGTCGAGTTCAAGTTCGGCCACCACCCGGGCCAACCCTGGGGTCTGTCCCGCCGGCCAGTCGAGGACCAGGCGGGCCAGGGCGGAGGTATCGAGCATGGAGTGCGGAAGCGGTTCGTTGAGACCGCGCCCAATCAGATACGTGTCAAAGGCGTCATGGCTGTGCTCGACCAGCGCCGCCCCGTTGGAGAAATGAAGGAATGCGCGCCGCGCATCGCCAAATTGGGGCGCGCCATCCAGCATGCCCCGGCTGATGAGGTGACGGCGGCGGGCAAAACTGTTGATGGGGGCGCGGGTGTGAACCAAGGTGTTGAACAACGACAGACTGCCCTGGAGCCGAAAGCGCTCGGCACCGATTTCGATCACCAAAAACGGCGTCGTGCCGGTGGTCTCGATGTCGAGGGCCACAAACTCGGCCTCATCGAGAGGCGTCAGGGGATCGGTTTCGCCCGCTTGGAGTGGGGACGGCTCCCAGGGCACCGAGGCCGAGGCACCGCGTGGTTTCAGGAGCACCGGGCGCGAGTTCAATAGGCGTTCTTGTGCGTCCAAACTCGGGCCACTGTGATGAGCAGAATCTTGAGGTCGAATGCCAGGCTCCAATTCTCGATGTAATACAGGTCATAAATGAGGCGCTCCTCGACCGGGGTCTGGCCCCGCAGGTCATTGGCCTGCGCCCAGCCCGCCAATCCTGGCCGCACCAACTGCCGATCGGCGTAGCGTGGCCACCGCAGCCTGAATTCCCGCACGAAGGTCGGCCGCTCGGCCCGCGGGCCGACCAGGCTCATGTCTCCTCGCACGATGTTCCAGAGCTGAGGCAGCTCGTCCAAGGATAGACGGCGGAGGACGCGGCCGATGGGCGTCCGGCGCGGATCGGCGGTGGTGGCCCAGACCGGGCCGCTCTCAATCTCCGCGTTCACCCGCATGCTGCGGAACTTGTGCATCTGGAAGGTCCGTCCGTGCATCCCCACCCGCTCCTGGTGCAGGATCACCGGTCCTGGCGAGGTCAGCTTGACCAAGAGGGCGATGAGCAGCAGAAAGGGTGAGGTGACGATCAACCCCAGGCTCGCCCCAACCAGGTCAAAGGCGCGCTTCAACCCCGTCGCGCTCCCCTCCATGTCCAGCCCGTGTCGGAAGAGGAGGATCGGTATGCCGTCGATGTGCTCGGCGCTGACCCGGCTGGTCATGAGCTCGAGCATTCCGGGCAGGAGGCGGAATTCGACCTCCGAACGACGGCACTCGTCGATCAGTTCCAGAATGCGCTCCTGGCTGACCGACGAGAGGGCAAAGAAGACCACGTCAATCTCGCCTCCCTGGACCATCTCCACCAGCGCCTCGATCCCCGCCAGCACCTCGACGCCGCCGGTTTTCTCGCCCGCCGGCAGGTCGTCGGTCAAGACCCCCTCGACCCGGTAGCCGTAGTCAGGAAACATGCGCAGGCGCTGGATCAGCAGATCGGACGCGGGTCCCGAGCCGACGACCAGGGCCCGATCCATGTCCAGGCCTCGCAGGCGTCGGCGTCCCCGGCGGAGACGAAACAGGTAGCGAGCCAGAGCGATCAGAATGCCCCCCCAGACCAGCCAGTAGAAGAAGGTGAGGCGGGAATAGGAAAAACCCCGATAGAGACCGATCAAGGCGAGGTCGAAGAGGCCCACGACCGCCATCGCCCCGATCAGTGAAAAGAGCTCGTCGATGAACAGCAATCCTCTCCGGACGCGGTAGACGCGCATCAGCCCGAAGACTCCGATCACCGTCAGCGCCAATACCGGAGCGGCGGCCAGGTAGTGGACGAAATCTGGTTCCGCCCCGCCCGTGATGCTGTGGTTGAAGGGCGGGAGGTTATAGCGCGACCAGTACCCAACAAACAGGCCCAGGATGGCCATGGCCGCATCCACCGCCACCCGGAGCCATAGATTCCCCTCGTCGTGTCTCATCGCTGCCGCCTCCGGGCGCCCGACCACGCCCGCTTCAGGAGGTCCGTCTCCTCCGCTTCCAGGGCGCGGGCGGCCACCAGGCAGCCGGTGTAAAGCGCGGCCGCACCGGCGATCACGGGCAGCAGCCACAGACCCGTGACGGCCCGGAAGGGCAGCAGGCCGAGCCCCATAACAGCACCCGCCAGCAGCACCCGCCAGCTCAGCCTCCAGACTGGAATCGGGGCTAGGTAGCGGGCGGTCAGGGCCCATCCGAAGAATCCCAGCGCAACTTCGGTGAGCACGGTTGCCCAACTGGCGCCCAGGTAGCCGAAGGGGGGGATCAAGACCAGGTTTAGGGCCAGGTTCACCACCATCGAGCCGAGGGCGGCGAGGGTGAACATGACCTGGCGGTCAATCGAGGTCAAGGCAGCGATGAAGGCATTGTTGACGAACATGAAGACAATGGCCAGGGAAAGGACCTCCAGCGCCGGAGCCGAGGCCGAAAAGACGTAGATCGGACGCAGCCCCAGCACCAGCATGTAGGTTCCGATCCCGATCGGCCAGCCCAGTATGAGCAAGGCCTTGAAAAATCGTGCCACCGCCCAGGGCATGCGGTGGGCCAGGTCGCGGTGGTACACCGATAGCACCGGGAAGACGACGTTCAGCATCGAGGCGGGTATGAATAGGAGCGCCTCAAAGGGCTTGTAAGCCGCCCCATAGATTCCGGTCTCCCGGTCTCCGCGAAGCCAGTCGAGAATTGGGACATCGATCTTGAAGTAGATCGTGGTGATGAGGAAGGCGAGGGCAAAGGGCAGGCCCTGCCAGATCCAGTGGCGCAGGAAGCGCAAATCCAGTGCGATCCCAATCCGGGCGATACCGCTCGCCCGAAGGGTGACCAGGTAGTAGCCGCAGACGAACAGATAGCTGCCCGCATACGACCACAGGAAATAGGTCACGCTTCCGCCCTGGTGCACCCCCCAGGCCACAAGGGTGAGCAGGACGAGAGCTTGGAGAATGATTGCCACCGCCTCCAGTCCGAGTCTGCGCACGGCATAGAAGGCGCCCCGCAGGAGTCCCGAATAGGACGACAGGAGCATCATGAAAAAGCCCGGAACGATGTACTCGGCCTTGCCCTGAACCGCGAGTACGACGCCGAACACGGCCAGTGCGACGAGGGCGAAGAACCCGCGGGCGGTGGCCAGATTGGACAGGAAGCGCCCGATTTGGGCCGGTTCGCGGGCGCCCTCGCGCTGGAACAGGGGATTGAAGCCCAGGTCCAGAATCACGGCCACCAGCGCCGAAACGTTGACCACATCCACAAACCGACCCGTCCCGGCCGGACGCAGATGCCGCTCGAGCAGGACCACGGTCACGAGCGCGAGCAGTTGCGCCGCCACGCGGGCGCCCAGGACGATGGTGGTGTTGCGGAGCGCACCCGGGCCGGCCTCTGAAATAGGTCCCGAGCGCATCACCCCGTCGGCGGGAACGTCCTCCAAGTGGGCCGATCTTAGCGCGTTGGGCGCGCCTCCCCGACGCAGGCCAAGTTTCCCGCTGTGATAGATTTCAAGATCGGAACCGGTATTTCCTTTTGGAGCAAACCAAGATAGCCAGCGACGCGGAGATGAACCCAACCGGAACCGGCCTGCAACGTCCGGTCACACGACGGAATTTCATCGTTTGGTACCTGGCCGGACTGCTGACCGCGCTGGTGGTGGCTCTGGTCCTCCCCATCGTGATCTTCATCTATCCCCCAGCCGGCAAGAGCAAGCCCGAGGATTTGAAGGTCACCCTCAGCAAGCCGCTGGACCAGCTAGGGGAATCGGAGGCGGTCAACTTTCAGGCCCCGCCCAGCTCTGGCTTTGTGATGAAGAACGGCGGCGGTGACAACTATCCGGGCAAAATCACATTTGCCGGTTACGCCATCAAAGTGGGAGGTGCCATCCAGGTCCTCTCTTCAACCTGCTCTCACCTGGGTTGTTCGGTCTCCTACGAGGCCGCGCAGCACATTTTCGCCTGCCCCTGCCACGGATCCCGCTTCCACGCCAACGGCACCGTGGCCCACGGGCCCGCCACCGCCCCGTTGAGCGATCTAACCTGGTCCAAGGGGCCCGATTCCAGCACCATCAATATTCGCGGCTTGTCACTCCCAGGGGTCGGATAACAAATGGCCAGCTTTCCTCATCCACGCGATCTGCAGAAGGGTTTCGTCGACTGGTTGGATGCGCGCTACCCGTTCACCAAAACGGTCGACGAGGCGCTCTACCAGCGGGTACCCAACTTCGCCAACGCCTTCTACTACTGCTTTGGCGGGATGGTCTTCATGCTCATCCTGTTCCAGATCCTGAGCGGGATCTTCCTGGCCTTCTACTACGTGCCCGATGCGGCCGGTAATCCGGCCCCGGCCTACACCAGCGTCAAGCTCATCACCAACCAGGTCTATCTGGGCTGGCTGGTGCGTGGCGTCCACTTCTGGGCGGCCAACCTGCTCGTGGTCATGATCGTGCTGCACATGGCGCGCGTCTTCTGGACCGGGTCGTACCGGGCTCCGCGCGAACTCAACTGGATGGTGGGCGTGATCCTGCTCCTGATCATCCTCGCCTTCTCGTTGACGGGCTATCTGCTGCCCTGGGACACCAAGGCCTACTGGGCCACCTCGGTCACCATCCAGATCGCAGCCTCAGCGCCGATTCTCGGCCATCTGATCCAAACCATCCTCCAGGGCGGGCCCACGCTCGGTCCGGACACGTTGCAGCGCTTTTTCGCCATCCATGTCTTTATCCTGCCGGCGCTGGTCACGGTGCTGATGTACGTGCACTTCCGATTGATCCGACAGCACGGGATCTCCGAGCCGCTCTGATGGCGGGATCAGCCGGTATCGAGACGACGCTCTGGGACGGATACCTGAAGCAGGGGCCGGGGGCGGCAACGGCGGCGGTTCCCATCGTCGAGGTGGGCGGGCACGGGCACACGCTGGAGCCGGAGTACAAGAGGATGCCGATCGGTCCCGATCACATCCTCTACCCGATCCTGATCGGGCTGGCCCTCTTCCCCATCCTGATGGGATCGGTGGGCCACCATCTGGCCGACGACCTGCCCGAGGACGAGACGCATCCGTTCTTCCCCGACCACTTCTGGCCCTACCCGATCATCATGATCATCCTGCTTGTGGGGGTCGGGGTCATGGCCGCCTTCGTCTCCCAGAACATGCAACTCGAGCAGTCCGCCGACCCTCGAGCGGTGGTGGTGCCCCGACCCGACTGGTACTTCCTCTTTCTATTCCAGTTCCTCAAACTCGGACCTGAACTGATCATGTCGTTAGTGGTACCGCCGCTGGCGGTGATCGTGCTCCTGCTGTGGCCGTTCATCGATCGCTCCATGGGCATGTCGTTGGCGCCCCGGATGGGCTGGGCTTCGTGGCCCAAGCCCGGTCGCAATCTGATCACCGGCACCATCTGGGTGGTGATCATTGCATTCATCGTGCTGCTGACCTTCTGGGCACTCAGCGGATGGACGGTGTTCGGCATCACCGGGGCGTAAGCGGCTTACGATCGTCTGGGCGCCTGGGGGTTCACGCATTTTGACCTTCTTGCTCATTACCCCGAGCTCCGGTCGGCCTCAGAGATGGCTGAATCCCGCCCGCAAATCAGGACCGGCGCGACCCGCAGGAGGTGCCCATCTCACAGTGGTGCATCGCGTACGACTAATACAGGCACCCCGGACACAGCCGCGGGGCGCCGCGGTTCGCTCCACGGGGGGTGACTCTCTTCCCAAACCCGCTCGCAGGTGGCGCGGAGCGCCGTCCACGGTCGTGACCGACGGCGCCGGTTAGACCTTCTCCGTGACCCGGTACTCGAGGTACTTTCCGAGCAGCAAGCGCGTGTGGGCCTCCAGCGCCGGCAGCACCGAGAGCATCAGTCCCACCACCGGATATGAGAAGTATTGGAGGTAGACCGCCGAGCGCCTGAGCCTTCCCCAGCCGGCTGGTTTGGGAGGCAGCATCAGGTGCTCCAACAAGATCAGGACCACGACCGTCGACAAGGTCGCGGTGAGCAGTGCGCTGGAGTAGATCCAGAGGTTCTGGCCCAGGTCGGTGATCGAGAAGTCCACGCTCACCCAGACCGGGATCGATGCCCCGAACATCAACAGAACGGGCAGGAAGATCCAGTTGAGGTGATTGAGGAACAGATTGGAAAACCGCCTCAGGCGGAGCCAAATTGGGATCTCCGGGTGCTGAAAGAATCGCTTCATGACGTACGGCACATCGGTTATGCCCCAGGCCCAGCGCTTGATCTGGTTGTACTGGGAGAGGTGGGTCGCAGCGTAGTCACGAGACTGGGGGGAGTCGCCATAGAGCGGGAGATAGACGGACTTGACCGAAAATTTCTCGCCGAAGGTGAAGAAGGCCTTCCAATAGAAGCGGGAATCCTCGGGGATCACGTCCTTGTCCCAATAGCCGACCTCGTGAACGAATCGCAGGCTGCAGGTATAGCTGGAGAACGCGACCAGACGATGGGGCCGCGAATGCAGAAACATCTGCCACTGACTGGTCGAGGCTGACATCACCCGGACCGCGGTCGGGACCTCCCAGATGTTGTTGTGAAAGAGGGGGACTGGCTGCCATATGGCGTGGTCGCGACCCTCAAATCGGGCGTGGTGCCAGCTGATCCAGCCGAAGTATTCGCGATGAAGCTTGTAGTCACTGTCGAGGTCGGTGATCAAGATTCGGCCCAGGTCGTAGCCCTCCTCGGTGAGCCTGCGAACCATGTCCCGCCCACCCCAGTTCATGGCCGCTGATTTCCCCGGAACCAGGGGCGGCTCCATGGGATCCTTGATGTGATAGAAGCCGCCCAACCGCGATCCGAACTTGGCCCGCAGCCGCTCCACGTTCACCCAGCCGGGCTTGTCCGTGACACGTGTTATCACCCCCACCAGCTTCAGGTGATCGGGATAGTTGGCATCGACTATCGCCTGAACCGTCTGCTCCAGCACGTGGTAGGGCTCGGTGTAGGTCGGGATGACGCAGAGATGTACGAAGCCGAGCGGATCCGGGAAGCCATCGGGCGGTGGCTCCGAGCAGCGTTGGAGCCAGTCGATCGACATGTCGTGGCGCATCTTCAGGTAGGTCGACCAGATCCCGTGGATGACGGTGATGGAGCGGACGAGCCAATAGGCATCGAAGACGAGGACTGCCACGGCCACCAAGTAAGCACCCTGAGAGGCGAAGACCAGAGAAATCCAGGCCGGGGCTGTGAGCAGTGTCCAGGTCACAACTCCAGGCCCGGCCTCGAGCAGGCGCTCCCGGGCCTGGTGCAGCGGCGTGGGACTGGGTGCGGCAAGGGACGAAGTGGCTTCGGACACCATCTGGTGATTATCCGGCGTGGGAATAGCCGGGCGCCGATAACCGCTTCCAGGTGGCGATGGACGACCTACGGAGTTTCTCCTCAAGCACCTTCGAGAGCGATGTTCTGGGTGCCGAGGAGCCGGTGCTGGTGGACTTTTTCGCCAGCTGGTGCCCACCCTGCAGGATGATGGATCCGCTGATCAGGGAGTTGGCACAGCAGTACGCGGGACGGATCGCGGTGGGCAAGTTGGATGTGGACGCCAACCCCGATCTTCGACAGCGCTACGACGTGTTGAGCATCCCCACCTTGGGCGTTTTCTCGCGGGGCGAACTGATCGAGCGTCTGGTCGGGTATCCCGGCCCCGGCGTCGTCAGAGCCTTCGTTGACAAGAACGCCGGGTAGGCCGGTCCGTCCCGACCCGACCCGCTGGCCGGCCCCATGGTGTCAATAGCACAAGGGTTCGGGGTTACTTTCGTGCCAGGGCGCCGTTCTCGACCGAGCACCCGAATCAATATGATCAGGGGCTGGAACATCCACCCCAGATTTGGAGGCACCCATGGCCGATAGCGAGGCAACACCCGCTGGCGTCCTGCGCAAAGCGCAAGAGGCGGGGATCAAGATCATCGACGTTAGATTCGTCGATTTCCCCGGAACCTGGCAGCACTTCAGCATGCACATCAGCGAGTTCGACGAGTCGGCCTTCGAAGAGGGTCTGGGCTTCGATGGATCCAGCATCCGCGGGTTCCAGGCCATCAACGAGAGCGACATGCTCCTTCTGCCCGATCCTCACACCGCAACCATCGACCCGGTGCTGTCGGTGCCGACCATGTACCTGGTTTGTGACGTCATCGATCCCATCAGCCGCCAGCCCTACAGCCGGGACCCCAGATACATAGCCAGGAAGGCTGAGGCCTACCTGGCCCAGACCGGGATCGCGGACGCCAGCTACTGGGGGCCGGAGGCAGAGTTCTTCATTTTCAACTCCCTGAGCTTCGATCAGAACTCGCACGAGGGCTACTACCACATCGACTCCGAGGAAGGTATCTGGAACAGCGGTGCGCCCGGACCCAACCTGGCCTACCGCCCCCGCACCAAAGAAGGCTACTTCCCGGTGCCCCCGGTCGACAAGTTCCAGGACCTGCGCTCGGAGATGCTGCTCAAGCTCATGGATGCCGGGCTGGCGGTCGAGGTGCAGCACCACGAGGTGGCCACGGCCGGGCAGAGCGAGATTGACCTGCGCTTCGACACCTTGCTCAAGATGGCCGACTCGATGATGACCTACAAATACGTGGTCAAGAATGTGGCCGCCCAGCACGGCTACGTTGCGACCTTCATGCCCAAGCCCCTGTTCCAGGACAACGGCTCCGGGATGCACGTTCACCAGAGTCTGTGGAAGGATGGCCAAACCCTGATGGCGGATCCGGCCGGCTACGCCGGCATCAGCGACCTGGCGCGCTGGTACATCGGGGGACTGCTCAAGCATGCTCCCGCGGTCCTAGCGTTCGCCGCCCCCACCACCAACTCCTATCGGCGCCTGGTGCCGGGGTACGAGGCTCCCATCAACCTGGTCTATTCCAAGCGCAACCGATCGGCCTGTGTTCGGATCCCCATGTACTCGGAGAATCCAAAGTCAAAACGGATTGAGTTCCGCTCACCGGATCCCACCGCCAACCCCTACCTGGCATTTCCCGCGATGCTCATGGCCGGCCTTGACGGAGTTCAAAACAAGATCGAGCCGCCGTCCCCCCTGGACAAGGACATCTACGAGTTGGAGGGCAAGGAGAAGGCCCGGATCGCCACCGTGCCGGGATCCTTGGGCGAATCCCTCCAAGCTCTAAAGCGCGACCAGGCATTCCTGCTGAAGGGCGGCGTCTTCACCGAGGACGTGATCAACACCTGGATCGAACTGAAGCAGAAGGAGATCGACGCCATGGCGCTCCGGCCCCATCCGTGGGAGTTCTACCTCTACTCGGACGCCTAGAGCGAAGACGCCGGGGCCGGTCCGAAGTCAGCAGGCCTCGATCGAACCGTCATATCTGCATCATCCCAGATGGTTCAACTGTCTGCGTTCCACCCAACGACAAGGCTGGGTTGATCGACCGCCGGTGGGGCCAGGAGGTGCGACAACTGCGGCTCTGCGCTTGCCCGACCGGACTGCTCCTCCCGGAGCCGAGCGGTCCTTGCCCACAGTGCCGGGCGCTCAGCAGAGGCGGGAAGGGTCCGGGCGATCCTTCCCGCGCGTCACATGCCGAGCATGACCCGCGCCCGGAGCGCGATGGCGATGGCGACCCGGGTTTCCGGGTCATCCAGGGCCAGACCCGTAAGGCTTTCAATTCGCTCGATCCGGTAGGTCATGGAGTTGATGTGGATTCCCAGGGACCGGGACGCCGCCCGCCTCACCCAACGCGAGGACGCGAGCACCTCGAGCGTCTGCAGCAGCGGCGTCTCCCGTGATTCAGCGTATTTGAAGAGAGGACCCAGGACCTCGCGCACAAATCCCCGCAGGGCCTCCGGGCTCTGCACCTCGAGCAGGAGCCGGAAGGCGCCCAGAGAGCGATAAGAGACCACACCCGAGCGGGTTCCGGCGCGGCGCGACAACCGCAGCGACTGCCGCGCCTCGACGTGGGAGCGCGCCAACTCCGATACCGCTGCGGCCAGGTTCCCGACCCCGACCGATACCGTGGCCGGGAGCAGGATGGGGGCGGCGGTTTTCTGGATCAGTTCCGCCACCTTCTCCACCGCAGCCAGGTCGGAGAGCGCAGATTCCGGTGCCAGCACCACGGCCGAACTCGAGCGCACCAGCATCAGAGCCCCTGGGATGCGACGCTTGACAACTTCAGCCAGCGCAGCGTCCAGTCGATCCTGGCGTCCACGCACGGCCATCTCGGATTCCGAAACGGCGTCATCTGGCTCCAGGACTATCGCCCAGGCACGGCTCGGGAGCCGGTGCCCGAGGCGCTCGGCCTGTCGTGCCAGACGCTCGGCTTCCTCCTCGTCGAGACCGCCGGCCAGCACCTCTTCGATCAAATCCCCCCGCAGCCTGCGCTCCACCTCGGCCGCCGCGCGCTCCTTGGCGAGCTCCAGGGCCAGCACCGTGGCCCCATGCTGAAGCGCCCGCCGACGACCGTCGGCGGCGGTGGCGGCGGCCTCGTCCGGCACCTGTACGACAAGGATTCCGAGCAGGTCAAGGCCGGCTCGAACTGGGACCAGATCCAGTCCGCGAGGCGGCTGGCCGACGTGGATGCGAATTTCGGTGGCGCCCGCGGCCTGCATCCCCGGGGGGAGCGGCAGTCGGGCCAGATCGCCCCCTCCCTCCCCCGTACCCCGCACCCGAAAACCGGCTGGCGAGTAGAGCGAGGCCGCCCCCTCGGCCAGTGCTCCCACCGCCTCCAGAATCGACGATATGCCTGCGCCGTCCAGGGACAGCTTGGTGAATCGCTCGTGGATGTCGTGCGAGAGTTGAATCGCCTGTAACTGGGCCTCAAGTCGTCGCTGGAGTTCGCTCCGCTCAAGGATTCCGGCAACCTGGCCCGCCAACGCGCGAAGAAAATCGATGTCGGCCTGGGTGAAATCGCGGGCCTGCACCGATTGAACGTTGAGCACTCCCACCAGCCTTGGGCCCGACTCGATGGGGACCGACAACATGGAGTGAAATCGGTCTTCGTCCAGCCCCGGCACCCACTTCCAGTGGGGTTCGGAGGACACCTCGGGTACCACCTTGGGGGTGCGAGTCTCCGCCACCCACCCGGTGATCCCCTCTCCAACGGTCAGACTGACCCTCCCCACCATGCGTTCGTTCAACCCGTTGGTGGCGCTGAGGGTGAGTTTTCGCGGATTGGTCGAGACCAGATATAAGGAGCAAACGTCGGTGCCGGTCGAGGACGTCGTCTCGCGGATGATCAGGTCAACCAGCTCGCCAGAGTCCATGGTGCTGGCCGCCGATTGGGAGAGACGCTGCAGAAACTCGAATTCGGCCACCGCCCTGCCGGGATCGGTGAGGCGGCCACGGGGGGAGGCCATCGGTGCCAATTTAACCGTTCAGAGGGGCCTAGAGGTGGTCTGCATGATATGAATTTGGCCCTCCCCAATTGTAACGGGTAGCCGAATGACGGGATCGCGCTGCGTCACTCGACGCGATGGCGGGTCGATTCGCACAGGCTTACAGGACCTATCGCCCCGTGCTGCGAGCGGCCGGGATTCACAATGGTCGGTGGCGAAATTCCAGATGAGGTGAGGCGCACAAGATGACGATGACGATTGCCCAGGCGGTGGTGGAGATACTTCAGCAGGAGGAGGTGCCCTTCGTCGCGGGCCTCCCCGGAAGCGGTGTCATGGACTATCTCGACGTCCTCTACAGCGCCCGAACTCCACGCTTTGTGCTCGTTCGCCACGAGCAGGTCGGCGTTCACATGGCGCTGGGCTACGCCGAGTACACCGGTCGTCCGGCCGCCATGCTCGTCTCGCGCTCGCCCGGATCGTCCAACGCAGTGATCGGGGTCCAGGCCGCCTGGGCCGAGGGTTCGCCCCTGGTGCTGATCAGTTCACACGTCAACTCCGAAGCCCGGGGATTGGGTGCCTTCCAGGAGATCGACCTGGAGTCGCTGTTCCGGCCCATCACCAAGATGTCGGTCGAGGTCCGCGATGCTCAAAGAGTGCCCGGCGTCCTTCAGGAAGCCTTCCGAGTTGCCATCTCCGGGCGGCCCGGCCCGGTCCATGTATCCATTCCTCTCAACTTCCCATCGCGCGAATTCGAGGGCCAGCTGAGCGTCCCCGCCCGCCGGGTGGTGGGACGATCGCTGCCCTCGGGCGCGGCGGTGGCCGAGATAGTGCGCCACCTCCAGGGAGCGCGGCGGCCGGCGATCATCGCTGGAGGCGGGGTGACAAAGTCGGGCGCGGCGGCCAGTGTCATGAAGTTGGCGGAACGGATCGGGGCCGCGGTCACCAACAGTTGGGAGAAGAAGGCGGTGGCCGAAACCCACCACCTGGCGACTGGCAACATTGGCCGTGGTGGATCCGGTGCCAGCGCCGCTGTTCTCCACGAGGCCGATGTCATCGTCGCCCTTGGCTTCCGATTCTCCGAATTCGCAACTGAGGACTATCGGATGCGATTTGGACCCGAGCAAACGCTGATTCAGGTCGACATCGACGCCGCCGCGGTGGGCCGGGTCTTCCCGGTGCAGGTTGGCGTGGCGGCCGACGCCAAGTCCACCGTGGACATGATCCTCGAGGAGTTGGGCGGCGATGGCGGCGCGGGCGGCGATCCCGAATGGATCGCCCGTATTTCCCAACATCGCGAAGATTGGGCCAGGCGTATCGCGGACGTGGCCTGGGAAGCGGACCCCATAATCTCGCCCCGCCTGGTTCGGGATTTGAGGCTGGCTCTCGACGACGACGCGATCATCTCGACTGATTCGGGCAACTTCAACTATTGGCTGGAGCGCTATTTTCCGGCTACCATTCCGGGCGCATTTCTCTACCCCGCGGCCGTGGGTCCGATGGGCTGCGGAATGCCTGGAGCGATGGGCGTGAAGCTAGCATTCCCCGATCGACAGGTGGTCGCGGTCTGCGGTGATGGGGGATTCGCCATGACCATGCAGGACCTGGAGACCTGTGTCCGGGAGCACATCAATGTCGTGGTCGTGGTCGTTAACAACTTCGCCTACGGCAACATCAAGATCCGTCAGCAGACCAAATTCGGTAACCGTTTGATCGGATCCGAGTATGGCAATCCCGACTTCGCCGCCCTGGCGCGCCTGTTCGGTGCCCACGGCGAGGCGGTTACCAAGCCGGTCGAGATCCGTCCTGCTTTGAAGAGGGCACTCAGCGCCGGCGTTCCGGCGGTCCTTGATGTTCACGTCGACCCGGAGGAGATATGTACCGCCACGATCGACCCGTGGTGGTGAACTACCGAGCTACAGGCGCAGCCCGGGAATCAACGTGGTCAGCAGGGTCAGGGCGGCCAGGGTCATCACGCCCGCCGCCACCCACACCAGAACCAGGCTGAAAGGCCCACTCGTCTTGTCTTTCATCACAGACTTGTCTGACCCCAACAAGGCAATGAGGAACAGCAGGGGTGGAGCCACCAAACCATTGATGACGGCGACATAAAAGAGAGCCCTGATCGGGTCAATCCCGAGGAAGTTCATCGCCGTCCCAACCCCTACGGAGATGACCATGATGGCGTAGAACGTCGGTCGGTAGATGGGCTTGATCGCCAGCGCCCCCCCCAAGCCAAAGAACTCCTTCACGGCATAAGCAGCCGAGGCCGTGAGTATGGGTATGGCCAACAGGCCGGTGCCGATGAGTCCAACCGCGAAGACGATCGTCGAGAAGGAACCCAGGAACGGTGCCAGAGCGGTCGCAGCCTGCGCGGCGGACTGCACGCCCGTCTTGCCGTGCGCGTGGAGCACCGCGGCGGTCACCAGAATGATGAAGAAGGCCACGAAGTTCGAGAAGATCATGCCGACCAGGATGTCCGCCCGGGCGGCTTGCATTTCCGAACGCTTCACGCCACGCCTGGACGCCTCCGTGGTAAGACCGGCCGACCGCATCGCATCGACTTCGGCCGATGCCTGCCAAAAGAATAAATATGGAGAGATGGTGGTGCCCAACACCGCCACCAACCCGACTATGAAGGGCTTTGAGAGTTCGAAATGCGGAATCAGCGTCGCCTTCAACACGGTGATGGCGTCGGGGTGTGCGATGAGGCCGGTGATGACGTAGGCGAATAGCGCCAAAGTCAGCCACTTGAATATGAGGAAAATCCTCTGATAGCTGACAAAAAGCTGGAGCCCGACGATGAGTAGCCCGACCGGAATCACCAGCACGATCTCTGAAATCCGAGAGTGCGTGAGCATCGACCCTCCGGTTGCCACCGCGCCGATGTCCGCGCCAGCATTAAGCGTATTGGCGACAAAGAGTGCCGCGATCGCCGCACCAACCAGCCACGAGGGGAACTTCCGGCGCAGCGCGATACCCAATCCGACGCCGGTGTGGAGGGCAATCCGGGCACACAACTCCTGGACGGCCGCCATGAGTGGGAGCGTGAACAAGGGCAGCCAGAGCATCCCGAAGCCGAACTGGCTACCGACCTGCGAATAGGTCCCGATCCCGCTCGGATCGTCGTCGCTGGCACCCGTGATCAGCCCCGGGCCCAGGACCTCAAGCCATGCCAATGGCCCGCGGCTACGAATGTCCTCCTTAGAGGTCCTTCCCGGGCCCGGCTTGCCGATCGTCCCATCGATATCGCTGAACGCGTCTCCCTTCAGCAACTCGTCCAGGCCGGGCTCTTTGTCGGCCCCCAACGACGATGCTTGAAGGATTGGATCCTTTACCGGCCCCCCCTTGTCCGGTTGCAGGTTGCCTGACTCTGTCAGGCCGCCCGGGGCCTCCAAATGACCGGATTTGCCCCTGCCCTTTCGGCCGTTGGGGACGCGGTTCCGTTGGCCCATTATCAGACAGGCCACGTGCACTGGTTTGGCTGCATCTTTATCCCCAGTTGCCCGCAGGAGTCCTTAAGGGTCGCTCGGTCAAGAGCCTCCACAAGCCTGCGGTTGTCCGAAGTTGTAACGAGATCGAGCATGCACGCCGAGTGACCCAGACGAAGCATGTGCCGCACCTGGTGACGTGGTTCCTACATCGTCGAACGCTGTGGTCCCTCAGGAGTTGCCATGGTGGAGTCCGATACCCGCCTCCCCGTCCCGGAGAACCAATTTTGGGGGCCGCTTGCGAAGTAGCCCAGCTTCATACTGTAGGCTCTACGGGCTGGCGGGCGCGATCGTACGGCTAACCTGGATGAAGGAGAGGCTTACGGTCTGGCATCGCTTGCGGCGGACAAGGATGCAGCCAAATGCCTCCGACGCTGTACCGGGCCGCAATCGTGAGCCCCCGTAGCTCAGGGGACAGAGCAGCGGTTTCCTAAACCGCGAGCGGAGGTTCGAGTCCTCCCGGGGGCACCAACATGACAGAACGCGAACCAATTAACAGAAGTTCACCGCGAAGCTGAACCGGCTCGATCAAGTCGCCATCGCCAGCGCCAGTAGAGGCGCCAGCCTCGGCGGTGCAAGCTGGAGGACGGTCTCCGGTCGGACGAGGACGAGATGTCGCCTCCAGGCCGGGAAGAGCCATCGAACGACCAGCCAGAAGAATCGATCCCTGGTCTTGAAGTGCGGCCGCGGGCGAGAACGGAGCGCGACTTGGAGCTGATGGCGCAGTAGCAGGTTCTCGACCACGAGGTCGTGGCGCTCATGTAGCAGGGCGGTCAGGATGGGGAGCAGGATGCGGAGTAGCTCAAGCATTCACGGAGGATCGCCGATCGTGCCGGATCGAGTTTTGCCCTCCTACAGCTGCAACGAGCCGGGCTGGCACCGGCCCCGCGGCGGGCGGCGGAAACTTGGCGAGCGTTCCTCGCCGAGGAGGCGGCTGGGCTCCTCGCGTGTGACTTCATCGCCGTCGACACCTTGTTCTTCCGTCGCTTGTACGTGCGGGTGTTCATCGAACTGCAGACCCGGATCGTGCACTTTGCTGGGGTGACGGCCCATCCGACAGGGGTGTGTGTGACCCAGCACGCCCGCAACCTGATCGGCACATTCACTGACCGGGCAGCGCCTGCCCGAATCCTCATCCGCGACCGAGACGCGAAGTACAGCGCGTCTTTCGACGAGGTGTTCCGTTCGGAGGGGATCCGAATCATACGCACCCCGGTCCGCGCTCCGCGAACGAACGCGGTCACGAAACGATGGTTTTCCAGCCTCCGGTGGGAGTGCCTGGATCGGCTACTGATCGTCGACCGACGTCACCTAGAGCAGGTGCTGCAGGTTTATCTCGGGCACTACAACACTCATCGGCCGCATCGCTCCCTCGACCAGCGCGCCCCGGCCAGTCCTGTGCAGGTCAAGCCTCGGGGCGTGGTCGACATCGGGGCCGTTTACCGACGCGACCGACTTGGCGGGCTCATTCACGAGTACGAGATCGCCGCCTGACTATGGAATCGGGTTCTCGGCACCCACAGGTTCCGGCCTCGCGGTCGGCACCCGTCATCACAACGGGGCCGCGGGGGCTTGTTCGTGAACGACTTCGGCTACCCGCGAAGCGAGGCGCGTCGCGATCGTCACCGATCGCGATTGCCTGATCGCGAGGTTTTGTACACTGCGATGATCGGTTCCGTGGTTGCTGCCCCGGGGCGATGAGCGGCTTCGAGCAGCCCGGTCCAAGGTAGTCGTGGAGGCTCTGAATTGCCTGAACGGGGCGCCGACCCTCGGTCCCCAGCACACCTGACTCGCCGGTCTCTCTTGCCTCCAGCTTCCCCAGACAGCGCTGGGCGCCGAGCTGTTCCGACGGCAACCGTTTCATTTCAGGCTCAGACGTCCGGCCAGTAGTCGCCACGCTGGAGGACCAGTTCTCGATGCTCGGGATTACCGCGCTCGGAAGATCGCAGACAGCGGCGGCAGTGGGGTGTGATTGGCGTCCGCGGCGTCGAAAAGTAGATAGCCATCGCCGTGAGCCTCGAATGAGCAGGGGGCCGAAGTAGTTGGACTCGCTTCCCACAGGATCTAGTTCCAGTGCTGCCAGGGCCCAGGCGCGACCGCGGCGTTCGGAGGCCCGATGACTAGGGCACGCCAAAGGCGGCCGGATTGGGATCTGTGGTTGGCGAGACCGGACACGACTCACCGGGAGCCCGACTGCGAGCGGGCAGGTCTAGATCGAAGCGCCGACCAGTCGTCTGAGGCCGGTGTGGCCCCCGCTGCTGCGGTGGTGGAGGGGCCCCGCCAGCAGCGATCGTTCCCGGTGAAATCGCGATCGTGTGGACGCCACCGCAAATGCGCCAGCGTCCACCGTCCCGTCTCTTGTTGGTTTCGATGTTTGCGGCACTTCACATCACGTTCTCACTCACGCGATGGCGTCGGGCGTGCGCGCAGCCGCTCCGGAGGGTGCTGCCGCCGCTACGACATGGCCGGCCGGCCGGATTACGA
>Ga0307372_10000600_pt1 | contig 64128 bp, 56 predicted proteins | sample OX1MG_FD_202533 | JGI IMG/M metagenome (GOLD analysis project Ga0307372, IMG submission 202533) | Soil microbial communities from Risofladan, Vaasa, Finland - OX-1 | ecosystem: Environmental > Terrestrial > Soil > Coastal area > Acid sulfate soil | place: Finland: Risofladan, Vaasa | collected... | reverse complement strand
CCAGCGCGACATCGCCCAGCCGCTCGATCTCCTCGCCCAGCACGATGCGCTCGACATCGATGCCGACCTGGGAGCAGACGTGCCGCGCGACCAGTTCGCCGTCGCCGGTCAGCACCTTCACCGCCACGCCGTCGCGGCGCATCGCCGCGACCGCTTCCGCCGCGCTCGCGATCGGCGGATCGGAGAAGGTCAGGAACCCCGCCAGCCGCAACTCGCGCTCATCGGCAACCGTCAGTCCTTCGCCCCGTTCGACCGCACGATAGGCGACCGCAAGCACCCGGAAGCCCCGTGCGCCGAGCGCGCGCTGAATCTCCTCGCAGCGCTTGCGCGCCTCATCGTCGAGCGGCCGGGTCGCCTCGCCGTCCTCGTAGGTAGTGCAGGCCGCCACCACGGTTTCGGGGGCCCCTTTCGCGATCAGCACAAACTTGCTGTCCTTCTCGACCACGATCGAGAGCATCCGGCGCTCGAAGTCGAACGGAATCTCATCGGTCTTCCGGTAGCCGTCCTCCGGCGGGCCGGTGCGCTTGAGGATCGCGCTGTCGAGCGGGCTTCTGATCCCGGTTTCGAAGCGGCTGTTCAGCGAGCCCAGAAAAAGCGCGCGCTCGGCCGGCCGCCCCAGCGCGTCGAGCGTCTGATCGAGGCTCATCTCGCCGCTGGTCAGGGTGCCGGTCTTGTCGGTGCACAGCACGTCGATGCTGCCGAAGTTCTGGATCGCCGCCAGATGCTTGACGATGACTTTCTTGCGCGCCATCCGCACCGCCCCGGTCGAGAGCGTGACGGTCGTGATCATCGGCAGAAATTCCGGGGTCAGCCCGACCGCGAGCGCGACCGCAAAAAGCAGCGACTCCAGGGCGTTGCGATGAAGACTGATATTGACCAGCAGGATGAACAGCACCAGGACGAAGACGGTTTCCATGATCAGGATGCCGAACTGCTTGGCGCCCCGTTCGAACTCGCTCTCGGGCGGCCGCTCGGCCAGCCGCATCGCGATGTCGCCAAACTGGGTGGCGCGACCGGTGGCATAGACCATCGCGGTCGCGATGCCGCTGATCACCGAAGTTCCGAGGTAAACCAGGTTGTCAAGGTCGGCGCCGGGCGTGACCGATTTTTCGGCCGGGAGCGATTCGCCGGTGAGCGCGGCCTGCTGCACGTGGAGGTCGCGGCTCTCCAGCAGGCGGGCGTCCGCCGGCACCAGGTCGCCGGCCGAGAGCCTGACCGCGTCGCCCGGAACGATCGTACGCCGCGGCACTTCGATCCAGCGTCCGTCGCGCAGCGCGGTGGCCGTGGGAGCCACGCCCGCGCGCAGCCGCTCGACCGCCTTCTGCGATCGATAGGTCTGGAAAAAGTTGAGCGCGATGCTCAGCGCCATGATGATGGCGATAATCGTCGCGTCGACCACCTCGCCCACCACCGCCGAGATGGCAGCCGCACAGAGCAGGATGATTACCAGCGGGTTCGCACAGAAGCCCAGGAAATCGACCAGCGGGCCGGCGCGGCGAACCGTCCCCGGCTCGTTCGGCCCCACCCGCTCGAGGCGCCGCTGCGCCTCGTCCTGACTCAGCCCGGCCGCGCTGCTATCCAGACGCTGAAAAAATTCAGTCAGCGGTTGTCGCGCGAGATCGGCGCCCGCCGCAGCCGATGCCTGAGCATTCGAAGCGGCCGCCGGCCCGACCGGCTGACTCGCGGGGTGCGAGGTGTTCGCGCCTGCCATCAGAGGCCCGATGAAATGCCGTGCGCCATCCGACCGCGAAGTCCGCTTTTATTCAGACCATCGCGATGAACAGCGTATTGCGTCATGGTCGCAATGGCTCTGCCCGCACCCGTGCGCTAGTCGATTCCGTAGCGCTTGCGCTTGCGCCACAGCGTCGTGACGTTGATTCCGAGCACCGCCGCCGCCTCTTCCAGGGTCGGGCTCTCCGCCAGCACACGCACGATATGCTCGCGCTCTTTGGTTTCGAGACTTGCGGCCGTGGCAGCCGGCGCAGGCGCATCGGCGATCTCGCGGAACACGGTATCCGGCAAATCGTCGGGCCCGATCTCGTCGCCCCGGCATAGCACCGCGGCGCGCTCGATAGCGTTGCGCAACTCGCGGACATTGCCGGGCCATCGATAGCGGTTGATCGCTGCCGCCGCTTCGGCCGACAGGCGCAGCGCGGGTTTGCGATTACGCAGCGCCGCGCCGCGAAGCATCCACTGCGTCAGCGCCGGGATATCTACGGCGCGCTCGCGCAGGGCCGGGATGCGGAGCGCGATCACGTTGAGGCGATAATAGAGATCCTCGCGGAAGCGGCGCGCCGCCACCTCGGCGGCCAGATCGCGATTGGAAGCCGCGATGATCCGCGCGTCGACCCGGATGGTGCGCTCGCCGCCCACCCGCTCGAAACTCTGCTCCTGCACGAAGCGCAGGAACTTGGTCTGCAACGATCCGGACAGGTCCGCGATCTCGTCGAGGAACACGGTGCCGCGATCCGCCGATTCAAGCCGCCCGCGCTTGTCCTTGACGGCGCCGGTAAATGCGCCCCGCATGTGGCCGAACAACTCGCTTTCGAGCAGCTCGTCGGAAAGCGTGGTGCAGTTCACCATCACGTACGGATTTTCGCGCCGCGGGCTCCATCGATGAATCTGGCGGGCGAGCAGATTTTTTCCGGTCCCGCTCTCGCCGCTGAGCAGCAGCGTCGCCTCGCTGGCGGCGGCCTGACGCGCGGTCTCGAGCAACGCGGTCATCGCGGAGCTTTGCGATTCGAGCAGCGGAACATCTTCGATTACCGCATGCAGCGCGCGGTTTTCCGCCTGGAGATCCTGCATCTGCAGGGCGCGTTCGACCCCGTGCTGAATCTGCTCGAGCGAGAACGGCTTGGGCAGATAGTCGTACGCGCCGCTCTTCATCACCGCCACCGCGTTTTCCACCGTGGCATACGCGGTCATCAGGATGACCAGGCATTCGGGCCGCCGCCGTTTGATCTCCCGCAGCAGCTCGAGCCCGTTGGTCTCGGCCATCCGAAAGTCGGTCAGCACCAGGTCGACCCGCTCCTGGGCGAAGATGCGCAGCGCTTCGGCCGCGCTGTCGGCCAGCCGCACCGTGTAGGTCAACGAGCCAAAGAAGCGGCCCAGCGTTTCGCGGATATTCTTGTCGTCGTCGACGACCAGCAGCGTGGCCATCGTTTTCACCCTCAGGATCGCCGGCGCGCGATCGAATCGCGAGCGGCGCCGCTCACAGGCCCACGCGCCGCGCTGGCGCCGGCTCGCTGCGCGGCCGTTCAAGATGCGGCAGGCCGGGGGCGCGTCCGGGGGCGCGCAGTTCCAGGGTCGCGGTGATCCGCGCCGAGGCCTGCAGCAGCGCCGGAACGAAATCGCGCTTCATCTGGGCAACGGTGACGCGCGAGGCGTGGCCGCTCAGGTTCATCGCGGCGATTACCTCGCGGGTGGCGTCACGAATCGGCACCGCTACCGAACGCACGCCTTCTTCGAGCTCCTGGTCGACCAGCGCCCATCCGCGCTGCGCGACTTCGCCCAGCAGCGCGCGTATCCGCGCCACATCGACGACGGTGCGCGGCGTGAACCTGGTCAACTCGGCGCTCTCGAAGTAGCGCTCGCGCTGAGCTTCGCTCGCATAGGCCAGCAGCACGCGGCCCATCGAAGTGGCCGCCGCCGGCAAGCGTGAGCCGATACCCAGCGTGACCGTCATGATCCGCTTGGTCGGCACGCGCGCCACATAAACGATGTCGCTGTCCTGCAGCACCGAGATCGAGCACGATTCATGGAGCTGGGCGACCACCGCCTCCATGTGCGGCTGCGCCACCTCCCACAGCGGCGTCGACGAGAGGTAGGCATAGCCGAGGTCGAGCACCCGGGGCGTCAGGGCGAACAGCTTGCCGTCGAAGCTCGCGTAGCCGAGATCGGTCAGGGTCAGAAGAAAGCGGCGCGCGGTGGCGCGCGACAGATGGGTGCGTTGCGCGACCTCGCTGATGGTGAGACGCTGATGGTCGCGGTCGAAGGTGCGGATCACGGCCAGGCCGCGGGCCAGCGATTGAATCAGCAGCGCTTGAGAATCGTCACTTGACAGTGGTTTTATATCCACGATAATCGAGTTCACATCATACACGGATGTGCGCTATGCGAACAAGCAGGCGGCGCTGATGATCACGCCGGCTGCGACCGATTAGGACCCTGCGATAACCAATGGCAGAACTGGTAAGCCTGAAACAGGCGGTCGGCGAACTGATACGCGACGGCGATACGGTCGCGATGGAGGGTTTCACCCATCTGATCCCTTCGGCCGCCGGCTACGAAGTGGCGCGTCAGCGCAAAACCGACCTGACCTTGATCCGGATGACCCCCGACCTGATTTACGATCAGCTCATCGGGATGGGTTGCGCGCGCAAGCTGGTCTTCTCATGGGGCGGCAATCCCGGGGTCGGCTCGCTCTATCGCCTGCGCGACGCGATCGAAAACGGCTGGCCGCGCCCGCTCGAGATCGAAGAACATAGCCACGCCGGGATGGCGAATGCCTACACGGCCGGCGCCTCGAATATCCCGTTCGCGGTGCTGCGCGGCTATCAGGGCACCGACCTGCCGAAATATAACCCGTCGATCAAGTTCATCAACTGCCCGTTCACCGGCGAGAAGCTGGCGGCGGTGCCCGCGATTCGGCCCGATGTGGCGGTGATCCACGCGCAGAAGGCCGACCGGCGCGGCAACGTGCTGATGTGGGGAATCGTCGGGGTGCAAAAGGAAGCGGTGCTGGCGGCGCGCCGATCGATCGTGACGGTCGAGGAGATCGTCGACGATCTCGCGGCCCCGCCCAACGCGGTGGTGCTGCCGACGTGGGTGGTGAGCGCGGTCTGCGAGGTTCCGGGCGGCGCCCATCCCTCATACGCGCACGGCTACTACAGTCGCGACAATTCGTTCTACAAGGCCTGGGATGCGATTTCGCGCACGCGCGAGGGCTTCCAGGCATGGATGAACCGCCACGTGCTCGGCACCCGCGACTTCGCCGAGTTCCGGCACAGCGCGCTCGGCTGAACGGGGCTTAATCGATGGCCAAGGCTGACTACACCGCGGATGAAATGATGACGGTTGCGGCGGCGCGCCTGTTGCGCGATCGCCAGGTCTGCTTCGTTGGTATCGGCCTGCCGAGCGCGGCCGCCAACCTGGCGCGGCTGACCCATGCGCCGAATATCGTGTTGATCTACGAGTCGGGTGCGATTGGCACGCGGCCCGACATGCTGCCGCTGTCGATCGGCGACGGTATCCTCGCCGATGCGGCCGATACGGTGGTTTCGGTGCCCGAGATGTTTCGCTACTGGCTGCAGAGCGGACGTATCGACATCGGCTTTCTCGGCGCCGCCCAGGTCGACAAGTACGGCAATATCAACACCACCGTGATCGGCGACTACCGCAAGCCCAAGGTGCGCTTGCCGGGCGCCGGCGGCGCTCCCGAGATCGCGACCTCGGCGCGCGATATCCTGGTGATCATCCGGCACAGCCCGCGCGCCTTCGTCGAGAAGGTCGATTTCATTACGTCGGTCGGCCTGCTCGATGCGACCACCGATCGGCGCTCGCTGGGAATCCACGGCAACGGACCGGCAGCGATCGTCACCGACCTCGGCATCCTCAAGCCCGATCCGAAAAGCCGCGAACTGACGCTCGCCAGCATTCATCCGGGCGTTACTCTGGAACAAGTCCACGACGCCACCGGCTGGCCGCTCAAGGCGGTTGACGGATTGCCGCTCACCGAGGCGCCGGGCAGCGCGGACCTCGAGGCGTTGCGCGCCTTGAATGAGCGATCGAAGCACGCCAATCAGAAGGCGGTGGCATGATGATCAGCTTTATCTACCAGGGCCTGCCGGCGCGGGTGATCTTTGGCGTCGGCAAGCTTAAGGAATTGCCGGCCGAGGTCGACCTGCTGGGCCTGCGGCGGGTGCTGGTGCTGTGTACTCCCTACCAGCGTGCCGACGCCGAAAAGATCGCGGCGCTGCTCGGCGCGCGCAGCGTCGGCCTCTACGATCAGGCGACCATGCACGTGCCGATCGCGCTGGCCGAGCAGGCCCGCGCCCATGTCAAGCAACTGAACGTCGACGGGTTGGTCACGGTCGGCGGCGGCTCGACCACCGGGCTCGCCAAGGCGATCGCGATGACCACCGGACTGCCGACCGTCGCCGTGCCGACCACCTACGCCGGCTCCGAGATGACGCCCATCTGGGGGCTCACGGTCGGCGCAGAGAAGACCACCGGCCGCGACGTCAAGATCCTGCCGCGCACCGTGATCTACGATCCCACGCTGACCGTGAGCATGCCGGCGATGCTGTCGGCGACCAGCGGCATGAACGCGATCGCGCATTGCGTGGAGGCGCTCTATGCCGAGAACGCGAACCCGATCATGTCGCTGATGGCCGAGGAGGGGATCCGGGCGCTGGGCGCAAGCCTGCCGCGAATAATGAAGCAGCCCGGCGATCTCGAGGCCCGCAGCGAGGCGCTCTATGGCGCGTGGCTCGGCGGCTCAGTGCTCGGCGCGGTCGGCATGGCACTCCATCACAAGCTCTGCCACGTGCTGGGAGGAACCTTCAACCTGCCGCACGCCGAGGTTCATACCGTCGTGCTGCCGCATGCCACGGCCTACAACGCCAAGGCCGCGCCCGAGGCGATGCGACGTATCGCGCGGGCGCTCGACACGAAAGATGCCGCGGGCGGCCTTTACGATCTGGAGGCGGCGCTCGGCACGCCGCTGACGCTCGCCGCGCTGGGCATGCAACCGGCCGACCTCGATCGGGCGGCCGACCTGGCGGTGAAGAATCCGTACTTCAACCCGCGCCCCATCACGCGCGAGGGAATCCGCGCCCTGCTGGAAGAGGCGTTTACGGGGCGCCGGCCCGGCGCGTGACTATCCGGCCGCACGGCACTAGAATTTGCACTAGAATTTGATTATCGGGCCAATCGAATAGTTCGACAGGGAGCAGGTTCAAGATGGCGGTAACCACAAAAATGGGTTCGCTGGCGCATTACGAAAAAGGCGGCGTCGAGGTAATCGACGACAACCCCAAGCATTACGCCTTCTCCAATGTTTTCGAGGTCGCGGCCAAATCCAAGCCGTACGAGAAAGTCTGCGTCGGCAAAAATATCAAGAACGTGCTCGAGGCGATTCGCGCCGAAGGCACCTCGCCGTGGTACACCGCTTCGCACGACGAGGCCGCGCTGATTATGGACGGCACGGTCGAAATCCGCCTGGTCAAGCTCGATCAGCCGGCCGCGCGCGAGGACCAGGAAGGCACCACGATGCTCGAGGGGCAGCCCAAGGGCAAAAAGATGGGACGGATCGTCGCCCGCCGCGGCCACATGGCGCTGCTGCCCAAAGGTTCGGCCTACCAGTTCCACGCCGCGCAGCCGGGCGTGATCCTGTTCCAGACCTTGCTCGGTCCGCTCACGATCGAACGCTGGGGCGAAATCTGTCAGCGCTAGCAGGCTCGAAAAGATCGCAAACCATAACCCGATAGAGGACAGTACGATGGCAAAGGCGAACGAGGTCAACGATCAGGGCTACCGCTCCTTCAAGCTCGGCGACTTCAGCTTCCGGCGCGATGCCTATTTCGTGCATGTCGGATGGCCGGGCGGAACCCATACCTTGTCGGTCGATCATTTCCTGCGCGCGATGATGCGCGACGTGGCGTGGGGCTTTTTCTACGGCACCGTCAACTTCGATACCGTGTTCGGCACCACCAATCATTACGGCACGGTCGAGGTCTTCGTCGGCTTGCGCAACGAGGCCTACTGGAAGAACAACAAGCACTTCGTGCAGACCTTCGACTCCAAGGAGGCGACCACACGTTTCAAGGAGATCCTCGAGGACTGGACCAACGAGGGCTTCGATCCGTTCGCCGCACCCGAGGAAACCGGCAGCGCCTTCGGACCCAAGCGCGGCGCTAATCGCGCGGCGCTGGATCGCATGCGCGTGACCGCCAAGCGGATGGTCGGGGCGAAAGACGACGCCCACCTGCGCAGCGACGCCAACGGCTATCCCGTCAATCGCCAGTTTGGGGATTACCGGCCCGAAAAGCTCGAGGTCTACGCCGAGGAGGGTTTCGAGGAAGAGGTTCACGCTTTTGATTTCTTCGAGTACCTGACGCGTTCGGATGTGACCTGGAATCCATCGGTAGTGTCGGCGGTCAAGAGCAATCTGGTCTGCGCGACCACCGAGGAGTATCAACTGCCGGTAATCCACGGTAACGACCGGGTCGAATGGTTCCTGCAGTTGTGCGATCAGATCGATTGGCTGGTCTACGACGGTCAGACCGGCAAGCCGCGCGCGCGCGTCACCGCCAAGGCCGGCGACATCTGCGCGATGCCCGCCGATATCCAGCATCAGGGCATCTCGCCCAAGCGTTCGATGCTGCTGGTATGGGAGAATGGTGACTCGGCGCTGCCCGAGCTCTACGCGGGCGGCAAGCTGAAACCGTACCCGGTCGAGTTCTAGCTTTCGATTTCATACCAGGCCGCCGGTCGTTTTGATCGGCGGCCTGTTTTGTTCTTCAGAGGAAAAGCCGATGCAGTTTCAGACCAAACTTTTTATCGATGGCGAGTTCGTCGAGGCCGCCGACCGCGCGACTATCGAGGTCCTCAACCCGCACGACAACTCCCACCTGGCGGCGGTCGCCGAGGCCAAGCCGGCCGATATCGATCGCGCAGTCGAGGCCGCGACCAAGGCCTTCCCGGGCTGGAGCTCGACCGCGGCTTCGGAGCGCGGACGGCTGTTGCTCAAGCTCGCCGACGCCATCGAGGCCCACGCCGAGGAGCTGGCGCAGGTGGAGGCGCTCGACACCGGCCATCCGATCCGCGACGCCCGCGGGCTCGACGTCTCGCGCACCGCTGCGACCTTTCGCTACTTCGGCGGGATGGCGGACAAGCACGAGGGCTTCATCGTGCCGGTCGACGCCGGCTTCCTCAACTACGTGACGCGCGAGCCGGTCGGCGTCGTCGGCCAGATTGTGCCGTGGAATTTCCCGTTGATGTTCACCAGCTGGAAGATGGGGCCGGCGCTGGCGGCCGGCAACACGGTGGTCATGAAACCGGCCGAGCTGACGCCGCTCTCGTCGCTGAAAATCGCCGAGTTGATGGCCGCGGTCGGCTTCCCGCGCGGGGTGGTGAATATCGTGCCCGGCTACGGCGCGGTCGCCGGCCAGTATCTGGCCGAGCATCCGGGCGTGCACAAGATCGCGTTTACCGGATCGACGGTTACCGGGCGCAAGATCGTGCAGGCCTCGGCCGGCAACCTCAAGCGCGTTCAGCTCGAGCTCGGCGGCAAGGGCGCCAACATCGTGTTCGACGACGCCGATCTCAAGGCCGCGATCGGCGGCAGCGCCTTTGCGATCTTCCACAACCAGGGCCAGGCCTGTATCGCCGGCTCGCGCCTGCTGCTCCACGAGCGCATCGCCGATGAATTTCTCGACGGATTCCTGAAGCTCGCGAAGTCGATCCGGCTCGGCAATCCGCTCGACGCGGCAACCGAGATGGGCCCGCTCACCTCGATGGGCCATCGCGATCGCGTGCTCAGCTATTGCGAGGTCGCGCGCCAGCAGGGCGGCGAGATCATTCTGGGCGGCAAAGGGCCCGACGATCCCGCACTCGCCAAAGGATGCTACCTGCTGCCGACGGTGGTGCGCGCCAAGCCGGCGGATCGCGTCTGCCAGGAAGAAGTCTTCGGTCCGTTCGTGTCGGTGAGCACCTTCCGCGACGAAGCGGAAGTGATCGCGATCGCCAACGGCACCAGCTACGGTCTGGGCGGCGGCTTGTGGACGCGCGACCTGCGCCGCGCCCATGCCGTCGCACGCCATATGATGACTGGGATGGTCTGGATCAATTGCTACAAGCGGGCGCATCCGGGTTCCCCGTTCGGCGGCGTGCGCGGCTCGGGCTACGGGCGCGAGATGGGCTTCGACGCGATGCACGAGTACACCTACCCGAAGTCGGTGTGGGTCAACGTCGACGCCGCCCTGCCGCCCTTCTACAAGCGCTAGGCCGGCGCCCGGTTGCGCGTTGACTGATCGGACATCGGCGGGCTAGCGTCGGTCACGGGACGCGGCCTCGCCGCCGTCCACACGACTCGCTGGCTCTGAATATGGAGCGGGAGGAAAAAGCATGTCGGCACTCGAGGATTTGAAATTTTATTTCTTCCATTTCATGCCCTACGTCTACCTTCCGCCCGATTACGCGGACCACGAGAAATATCCTTCGATGTGGGTCGACTTCTCCAATCGCCTGTACGATCCCGTGAAAGGCAACGAGCTTTATCGCCGTTATATCGGCGAGATGGTGATGGCGGACAAGCTCGGCTACGACGGGGTGGTGGTCAACGAGCATCACAACACTCCGTACAGCATGATGGCCTCGTGCACGCTAATCGCGGCGGCGATCGTGCCGCAGACCGAGCGCGCGAAGATCTGCTGCTGGGGAGTGCCGATCAATCTGGAATTCCCCAACCGGCTCGCCGAGGAGTACGCGATCCTCGACGTGATGTCAGGCGGCCGGCTGGAGGTCGCCGTGCCGCTCGGCACCGGCATGGAATACTGGGCGAATCCGATCAATCCGGCGACTGCGCGCGAGCGGATGCGCGAGGCGATCGAGGTCATGATCCAGGCCTGGACGGCTGACGGCCCCACCACCTACACCGGCAAGTATTTCAACTATCGCTATCTGAATCCCTGGCCGCGTCCGCTCCAGAAGCCGCATCCAAAGGTTTACATGGTCGGCGTCGGTAGTCCCGAGACCATCGACATGGCGGCCGAGATGGGCTTCGGCTACTCGATCGTTTTCATCCCGGTCAAGGCGCAGCTCGAGGTCTTCAGGACCTTTCGCGAGAAGTCTGCGCAGCACGGCCACCATCTGACCTCGGATGACACCCCGATCGGCGTGTTCGCCTACGTCGCCGAGAGCGACGAGCAGGCCGAGCGCGAGTTCAAGCCGCACCTCACGTACTTCTTCGAGGATCTGATCCGCACCACGCCGCGCTACCTGGCGCCTCCGGGCTACATCTCGACCGAGCAGTTCAAGGCGCGCGCGGCCAGCGGCCACGACGCACTACACGGCCACTTCGATTGGGATGAGTCGGTGAAGCATCTGCGCATCGTCGCCGGCACTCCCGAGCACGTCGCGAATAAGATCGGACAATGGGCCGAGGAGGCGCAGTCCTCCAAGATCATCTGCCATCTGCACATGGGCGATATGCCGCGCTGGAAGACGGTCAAGAACCTGACGCTGTTCGCCGAGGAAGTGATCCCGCGCCTGCGAGGAAAACAGCCGGTGGTGACGCAACACATGGCGGCGGCCAACGGACAGACGCTGCCGGCGGGAGCGAAGTAATGGCGGGCAAAGCGGGCAACACCGACGCCAATAGCGTCTTCAAGCACGAAACCCTGACCGTCAACGGCATCAAGACTGTCGTGATGACCGCCGGGCAGGGCGATCCGCTGGTCTTCTTTCACGGCGGCGGCGTCTTCAGTGGGTTTGATTTCGCGCTCCCATGGACCGAGCGCTACAAGGTCTATATCCCGTTTCATCCCGGCTTCGGCGACTCCGGCGACGATCCCGAGATCGCTGACATGCACGACTACGTCCTGCACTATCTCGAACTGTTCGATCAACTTAAGCTCGAGCGCGGGCTGCGGCTGGTCGGCTTCTCGATGGGCGGCTGGATGGCGGCGGAGTTCGCGATGGAGCATCGGCGGCGGCTGCACAAGCTGGTGCTGGTGGCGCCCGCCGGCCTGCGCGTCAAGGAGTATCCGGGGACCGACCTGTTCCGCATTCCGCCGGAGCAGGTTCCCGCCTACCTGGTGCACGATCTCAAGGTGATCGAACGGTACCTGCCGAAGGAACCCGATGCGGATTTTCTGACCGCGCGTTATCGCGAGATGACGACTATCGCGCGCTTCGCATGGGAGCATCCGTACAGCCAGCGCCTGGCGCGCTGGCTGCATCGCATCAATGTTCCCACCCTGATGGTGTGGGGCGAGCAGGATCGCCTGGTGCCACACCAGCAGTCGGCGAGCTGGGCCAAGCTGATCGCGGGCGCGCAGGTGCAGACCTTCAAGAACGCGGGCCATCTGGTATTGGATGAGAAGCCGGAGGCCGTCAAGGCGGTCGCCGACTTTCTCGCCTGACCGCGATGGTCAATTGACCGCGCGCCGAAGTGGAGGTTTTGGACCATGACCGAAGAACAGAAAAAGCTGATCGCGGCCGCGATGGCCGCCGAGCATGTGGCGGTTATCACCACCGTGGGCGACGAATGGGCGACCTCGACGCTCGAAGCGTTCGCCGAAACCCCCGAACTCGACATCGTGATAATCCTGGGCGAGGGCAGCGATCGATTTAAGAACGTGCAAACGCGCCCGCACGTCTCCTTGCTGGTCACCCATCGCTACGGCGAGGTGCCGAAGTTTCAGATCCGGCGACTTTCGGGACGCGGCATCGCGCGCGAAGTGAAGAAGGATTCGGCGGAGTGGAACCAGCTCAAGGCGTTGTTCCTCAAGAAGAATGCGTTCGAGGAGCCGTTCTTTGGAAATCCGGCGTTGCGGATGCTGCGGATCACGCCGAAGACACTGAAGTACGCCGACGCGCTCAGTCCGCCGTTTACGGTCGAGCTCTAGGAATCGCCATTAGCGAGGGCGGCCGCCACGAGGCGACCGCTTTTTTTTGCCCGACAGCTCACACGGCGAAGGCCAGGATCGTGAAGCGCTTGCCCTGGTAATCGAATTCGCCGACCGGCGTCATCCCCAGTCGCGTCACATGCACGTGCATCGAATAGGGGTTGTCTTCGGCGACCAGCGCCGTGCCGACGTCGAAGCGGCCGGCCGCTGTGCGCTTCAATTGCTCGAACAGGCCGCGCACCGCCCCGCGCCCGCGCGCCGCCGGATCGACACAGACCGGACCGTAGACCAGCACCCGCGAGCACTCAAGCCGCTGCCCGCGGAAGTCGATTTCGCCGAACTGCGCGGCCATCCGCGCGACGATCGGAAAGTGCGCGCCGAGCGCCGTCGAGTAGGCACAGACGAAGCCCAGCACTTGCCCGTCCTCGGCGGCGACCAGGACGGCGACATCTTCGGCCATCCGGAGCAGCTCCTCCGCCGTGTACTCGGCCGAAAGAAAGCCGCCGGCGCGCTGCTCGGGAGTGAGGTTGCCGACGTAGCTGGCCGACTGGATGCGCAGGATCGCCGGCAAGTCAGCGCGCGTCATGGATCGGAATTCCATAGCTCAGCAACCGGCTTGGCGAAGCATCGTGCGGTCTACGCGATCAGCCCGCGCGCGGTGCGCAGGATGAGATCCCAGGTTTCGAAGACGTCGGCTTCGGTGGTGCGTTCGTTGCCGATCGCCATCCGCAGCGCCAGCCGGCCCCTGAGTCGCGTGGTCGACAGGAACGCGAAGCCGGTGCGATTCACCGCATCTACGATCCGCTGATTGTGCGCATCGAGCGCGTCGCCGCCGATCGCCTTCGGCGCGTGCCGAAAGCATACGACCGACAGCGGATGGGGGGCGAGAATCTCGAAGTCGGTCGCCGCGCCGATACGATGCGCCAGCTCCTGCGCCCACGCAACGTGATTGCGCAGTCGCGCGACGATCCCCGCGCGCCCGTAAGCGCGCAGCACGAACCATAGCTTGAGCCCGCGGAAGCGGCGGCCCAACTGCACGCCATAGTCCATGTAGTTGCGCACCTCGCTCTCGGAAGTTTCGAGATAGGCGGGAATCAGGCTGAAAGCGCGGCGCAGCAGCGCTTCGTGCGGCGTATAGAGCACCGAAAGATCGATCGGCACGAACAGCCATTTGTGCGGATTGACGACGATCGAGTCGGCCAGCTCGCTACCGTCCAGCACCCATCGCAACTCGGGCACGATTGCGGCCGGCCCGGCGTAGGCCGCGTCGACGTGCAGCCAGACGCGATGCTGCCGGCAGACCGCGGCGATGGCGCGGACCGGATCGATCGAAGTCGTCGAGGTCGTGCCCACGGTCGCGGCGACGCACATCGGCAGGTAGCCGGCCGCGCGATCTTCGGTCAGCGCCAGCTCGAGGGCGGCCGGATCCATCCGGAAGGCATCGTCGGTCGCGATCTTCACCACGTTGTCGCGTCCGATACCGAGCAGGATCGCATCCTTCTCGATATGCGAGTGAGTCTCGGCGGTGCAGTAGACTCGCAGCCGCGGCAGATCGCGGCCCGCAGTGCCGAGATTGCGGATATCCAGGCCGAGCGACTCGCGCGCCGCCGCGAGCGCGTGGAGCCCCGAGACGCTGGCAGTATCGTAGACCACTCCGAACAGCCGCTGTGGAAGCCCCAGCGCGTCGCGCAGCCAGCCCAGCGCCGCCTCCTCGACTTCGGTAGCGGCCGGCGACGTCCGCCACAGCATCGCATTGACGTTGAGCGCGGCGGCCAGCAATTCGGCAAGGATGCCGGCTTCGGATCCGGTTATTGCGAAGTAGGCGAAGAAGCGCGGATGGTTCCAGTGCGTGATGCCTGGCATCACGATGCGCTCGAAGTCGTCGAGCAGCGCACCGAGCGGCTCGCCATCCTCGGGCATCGCCGGCGCAATCGCCTCGGCAACGGCGCCCGGGCGGCTTGCCGAGAGCACGGGGAATTCCCGGGTATTCTTAAGATATGAGGCGACCCAACGGGCGGCGCGCTGCAACACCTGATCGAAGTCGGATGGTTCCATAAATCGAGCGGCGCGCCGAGGGCGCCCGGGGAATTCGTTTATCGCGGATCGGGCTGAAAAAACAAACGCCCCGCGCGCGGCGCGGGGCGTTTGTTCGTAAACCGTGGCGGCAATGCGATACCTGCCGCGCGGCCGGCCGCGGGCTAGTTGCCGCCCGCCGCCGCCTGCTCCTGGACCTGCTCGTGCTTGACCACGAACTTGGGCCGCGCCCAGGCGATGTAACAGGGCAGAATCAGCACGCCGGCGATCATGTTGGTGCCCATCAGGAACATCAACAGCACGCTCATCTCACTGTGGAACAGCAGCGGCGAGAAGGCCCACAGCGCGATGCCGCCGACCATGACCGCGAAGGTGCTGAACACCGAGGTGCCGGTCTTGGTGACCGCTATCCGGATCGCCTCGGCCAGCGAACTGCCGCCGATGACCTCGTCTCTGATACGGGCCACCGTGTATATGCCGTAGTCGATCCCCAAACCTATACCCAGTGATATGACCGGGATGGTGTCGATGGTCAGGCCGATATCGCGCATGCGCAGATAGATGAAGGCGCCGAAGTTCGCCAGCACGCAGGCCAGCAGGAACAACAGGCCGGCGACGATCGAACGGAACGAGATCATCGAGAACAGGCAGACCGCCGCGAGCACGAACGTGATGTTGAGGAAGTCGAGTTGCTTCAGCACGTCGTCGGCGGCGGCGTAAAGTCCCGCCGTGGAGCCGAGGAACTGCACGCTGATTTTTTTAAGCTGCGGATCGGAGGCGACGCGTAATTTGACGAACTCCGCGATCCGCTGGCTCAGCACCTCCAGCGCGAGCGTCGTATGACCGGGTATCAGGATCCGGATACAGGTGTCCTGGGCAGCGGGCGGCGCCAGATACTGCTCCATCTCGCCGGGCGCGGTCGCGGTGCTGTAAAGGTACTGCAGGTTGCCGGCCAGCTGGATATCGTCGGGTATCGCCAGAAACTTGGGATGCCCGTAATGGAGCTGCTGGTTGGACGGCATGATGATACGGGTGGCGAAGGTCACCACGCTGTCGACGGTCGGATCCTGCAGCAGGTAATTGCGCATGTCGTCGCTCATCCGCAGAATGCCGGGCGCCAGCGCTGACTCCGGATCGGGATAGGGCGGCATGTGGGAGATGATCACCCAGCCCTCATCAGTCGGGAAGTAATGGTTGATCGCCAGCAGGTCCTGATTGACCTTGGCGGTCGGGCGATAAAGCGGCGTGCCCGGATAGCTGTAGCCGACCGGCTCGCGCAGCCCTGAAGCGACGCCCCAGATCAGGACGCACAAGGCGGCGATCAGGATGCCGCCGCGCAGGCGCCCGGGACGCACCGGGATTTCCGCCAGCTTCGCGAACAGCCCCTCGATCCAGTTGTACATGCCGCTGACACGCTTGGCCCCGCTGCGGATCTCAGGCAGCGGCAGGAAGCTCATCAGGATCGGTTGGAACACGAACACCATCGTCAAGCTGCCGGCCAGCCAGACCGCGCCGGCAAAGCCGACGTGCTCGAGCACCGGGATGCCGCCGAGGGCGATGAAGATGATGCCGGCGATATCGGCGATGATCGACAGAAAGCCGGGCGGCAGCATCTGGTCGGTAGTGGCGATACAGGCGGCGTACTTATCACGCAGTCGATCGATCTCGTCGTAGTATCGACCTTGCCACTGAATCCCGTGACTTACGTCACGGGCGGTTAATATGAATGGTATGACGAGCATGACCGGGTCGAAGTCGTAGCCCATGAACCCGACGAAGCCGAGTCCCCAGATGGCGGAGAACGTCCCGGTGACGATCGGCGCCCACCAGCGACTGCGCTGGGCGAGGAAGATGTAGAGGATCGCGATCATGGCGATGATCGAGGCGACCAGGATCAGCACCACCGTGGGCTCGTAATAGTAGCCATAGCCGCGGACGATTGGCTCACCGGCCACGTAAATCAGATGGTTCGGATCCTGGTACTTCTTCACCAAGCCGCGGATAGCGAAAAACAGCTCGCGGTAGTTGAACCCTTCCTCGTTGAACGAGGCCCGGATTACCGCGGCCTTGTTATCGCTGCTGACCAGGGAGCCGACACGGTCACGGTAGATCGTGACGTTGCGCTTGAGCAGGTTGATCTCGGCCTGGTCCTTGGGAAGGTCGGGATACATGAAGGTTTTCGCGACCAGGGCGCCGGGCACCGCCTTGGCATAAGTGACGCGGTAAGAGGCCAGCGAAAAAACTTCGTTGTGGTTGACGCCGGGCAGCCGGTTAACGTCGCGCGTCAGCTCCTGGATGATCTTCAGGGTCGGCAGGTTGAAGATATCGCCCTTCTTGACCTCGACCATGAAGGTGACGGTATCCGCGCCGCCGAAGCTCGCGAACTTGTTGGTCAACGCGACGTTGGGATGGTTGCGGGGAAAGAAATCGACGAACTTGGTTGCGACCTGGACGTGAGCCGCAAAGTACAGCATCCAGGCCGTGAACAGGAGCAGGAATCCGCCGACAAACCAGCGAAAACGAAGGATATTTTCGCCGAACCGGAAATATCTGATAAGTGACCCTTCGCCGGGTGCGCTGCCGTGACTCATTTTGACTCCCTGATTAATTCCCAATTTTCGCCGTCGGCGGTGCGGAGAACGGTCCCCCCCAAGCCAACCGCGATTCCCAGATGCCCAGACGAGGTGACGGCCGTCAGATCCTGAAAGGTCGGATCCTTGGTCTGCCATTCGGAGCCCGGCACGCCCTGGAAAATCGTCCCCTCGGCGCCCGCCAGCCATACCGTGCCGGCCGTGCTCGAGGCTTTGCCGGCGCTAGCGCCGTAGATCGAACGATCGGTCGGCAGCTTGCCATCCTGCCAGCTCTTGCCGCCGTCCTTGGAGATCGCATAGACGCCGCTCTGACCGGCAACGATTACATTCTGGTTGCCCTGCGGTACCACGACGAAGTAGGGCGGGACCGTGAAATCGGCGACTTTACCGCCGCGCTGCACGTCCCAGGTCTTCCCGCCGTCGCTGGAATGCAGGATGGTCTGGAATTCGCCCACCACCCAGCCGTTGTTGGGATCGCTGAAGGCGACCGCGTAGAAGGTCAGGTTGTTGAGCGTCGTAAGCTGCCAGGTCTGGCCGCTGTCGTTGGTCCACAGCAGCGTACCATGGTCGCCGACCGCAGAAACTTCATGGTCGTTGACCACGGCAAGCGACAGCAATCGGGTGGTCGCCTTGCTGTGCTGGACTTGCCAGGTGCTGCCCCCGTCGGTGGTGTGCATGATCAGCCCCTCTTCACCGATGATCCATCCGCTCTTGCCGTCCGGGGCAAAGGCGATGTCGTACAGATCGAGGTCCTGGTGAAGTGCATTGCCGGGCCGGCCTTCATTGAGACGGCGGCGCTGCCAGGTCTTGCCGCCATCCTCGGAGGTCAGCAACAGGCCGGCGCTGCCGACCACATAGCAGTCGCTGGTGCCGGGCTTGATCGCGACCCCGAAGAGTTCCTCCCACGGTCGTATGATCAGGCTGCTTGGCTTGACCGGTGGCAGGGGTGGTTCACAGCCAGCCAGGAGCAGGAGCGCCAGACCGACCACGGAAAGAATTGGAAACCTGAATCTTGTTCTTCTCACAGTTTTTATCGAGCCTGATTGTGTTTTGTCTCACCCGTTAGGCACGGGGCCAACCTCTGGCCCTGCGGCTTGTAACCTTCGGCCACAGGCCTTGGCTCCCCCGTCTACTACCTCGTAGCTGCTTTTATCTTACCGGCAAAAGCGGCGCGGTCTTTCGGGTACCGCAAAATCGTCCCCAACGCAAGCCTTCGCGCCACGCATCCTCATAACAGGGAAATGCGGCGGCGGTAAAGCGAACGTCGGAGATTCTTTTTTCCCCCGTCCCGTTCTAGCGATTTGCCCGACTCCCAGGGAAATCCGCCAGGTTCAGGAAACGCAAGGCGTTGGCTCCCCTTATCCCGGCGATCTCGCCCGGCGCGAGGCTGCCGGCCTGACCGGCCCGATCGAGCACCGCCCCAGCCGGAATCTCGCGCGCATCGAACGGATAGTCCGTCCCAACCATCAGCTTCTCAGCCCCCAAACGACTCTTCAGCAGGATTAGATTGTCGACGTCGTAGGTCAGCGTATCAGCCCAGAATGAACGCACGGTTTCGAGCGGGCCGACCGGCAACCGGTTCTTTGCGATACTGGTGTGCGCCCAGAAAAAGTCCATCCGCGGGACCGTCCAGCACAGCGTGCCGCCGCCGTGGGCGAGACAGATGCGCAGCCCCGGGATTTCGTTCATCACGCCGCCCAGGATTAGCGTGGCGGCGGCAAAATTCGTTTCCCCAGGCATCCCGACCGTCTGATAGAGCCCCGGCAGCGCGGCGCCCTTGTGCTGCTGGGGCACCGACCAGGGTTCGTTGGTGGGATGGACGAAAAGCGGGCAGGCAAGCTCGACCGCGGCCTTGAAGAAGTCCCGCAGTTCCGGCACGTGAAAACCTTTGCCGTCGACCGATGCGCCGATCTCGAGCCCCGCCAGCTTCAACTCGCGGCGCACCCGCGTCATCTCGCGGATGGCGGCGGCGGGGTCCTGCATCGGCACCGTACCCAAACCGATGAAGCGGCGCGGATGCTCATTCACCAGCCGCGCGATAAAATCATTTTGATAGCGGGACAATTCGAGGCAGGCTTCGGCCTTGCCCCAGTAGCCGAAGGTGATCGGGGTGGGCGAGATCACCTGGATATCGACGCCCTCGCGGTCCATGTCCTCGAGGCGGCGCGAAAGTGTCCAGGCCTGACTGCCGATTTTCCGATAGGCGGTCGATCCGAGCATGATCTGGACGGCCGAGTCGCCGTCCTTCTCGAGGTGCGGCCAGCGCTCGTCGCCATAGCGGGCGCTCAGCGATGGTAGCTGGTCAGGAAAGATATGGGTATGAAAATCGACCCGTACGACTTTGCCACCCTCAGCCATCGAAACGGTTACTCCCCTCCAACCCGCAACACGCTCATCGAAAAATGTGGAAGATCCCTTACCTATTTGCTCTTGGCCAGTTGGGCGCCGTCGCTCAAGCGCACCCCCAGCGAATCCAGCGCCCCGTTCTCGGTCATCGGATGGGCCTGGCCGCCGTCGCCGCCGATCTGCGGCGGCGTGTCGCCACCCTGAAACATGTCGGCGCGCGATGGCAGCCCCTTGCCGTGGCTGGGGCCGACCAGTCGCCACATGTCGAGCGTCTCGGGCATCGCGGGCAGCACCCGCGGGCGATGGGTGTCGTCGAGAATCTGGCCGTGCTCCCAACAGAACTCGACCACCAGGTTATTGGCCTCGTCGCGCAGATAGATCGCGATCGAGCCCGACGGCGCATGCTTCAAGAGATCGTTGCGGAACGGTATGCCCAGCGCCATCACGTTGGCCCGCGCTCTCATCAGGTCATCGAGCGTCGGCACCAGGATACAGACGTGATCGACCGAGGTCCGGGTGCCGCCGGTGCCGAACACGCCGAGCGAATGATGGTAATGGTCGCCGCAGCGCATAAAGGCGGCCGAACGCTCGACCCAGTCGGAAATCTGGAAGCCCAGCAGGTCGGTGTAGAACGGCACCGATTTGTTGATGTCCTTTTCGAGCAGCACGGTATGCAAAAGCTTCGACATGTGCACCCGATGCGCATAAGTCGGCGGCATCGGCATCGTTACCATGTCGGTGAACAGCTCGATCATGATCCCGTCGGGATCGCGAAAGCGGATGTACTGGTCGACGCGCTCGCGCGCCAGCGATCCACCGCGCTCAACCTCGACGCCCGCGCCGCGCAGCCGCTTCTCGATCGCTTCGAGGTCGGCCGGGTTTGCCATCTCGAACGCGACCCGGTTCACCCCGGGGCTCTGGCTCTGCTTGAGCACCAGCCAATGATGCTGGATACCGCCGGTCAGATAGACCGCGCCCTCGCGCTCCTCGGTGACCTCGAAATGGGCCACGTCCTGGTAGAAACGGAGCGAGGACTCAAGGTTGGCGACATCGAGCGCCAGGTATCCCAACTGCTTCGGCTGTAACATGGGTATCTCCTTGCCTCGCCGAGATTTTCGGTGGGCGCGGACTCTTCCTTCCGCTTAGCATGTACCTAATATTGCTGCAACTGTTTGTTCAAATTCACGCTCGCCAGCCGATCAAACGCGCGCTTGCCGCGTGGGCCATGCAATTGAGTTTTGCGCGACGCCCTTGCCCGCCAACTAGCCAGTCGCCAAGTCGTCCGCGTCATCACCGGGCCGCGCGGCTTTCGATCGATTAGCTCGCGGCCTTGAGATGGCGCGCGGCCGCCTTGGCGCTGGCGATAAAGCCCGCGGTGGTCTCGACCTGCGCGAACAGATAGCCCATGCGGTCGACCGCCGCCTGATGAGCCTGCTCGGCGGAGAAGCGGCCGATCGCCTGCGATGCGCAAGCGTCCTCCAACAGGACGACCTTGATGCCGCTCATGCTGAGACCGTCGACGGTGGTCTGCACGCAGATCGGCGTGGTGAGGCCGGCGACTACCGCGGTGTCGAGGTTGCGGGCCTTGAGCTGCGCCATCAGATCGCTGCTGGCGACGGCGCTGAAGGTGGTCTTGCGAACCATGACATCGCCGTCCTGAACGACGTCCTCGTAAAAGGCGGTGGCCGGATTGTCCTTGGCCAGCGCCTTTCCGATATCGGCAATAAAATCCGTCATGCGGCCGGTGGGCGGGCGCTCCGGCGTATAGGCGATATGGACCTGGATGACGGTCCCGCCGATCTCGCGCCAGGCCTGCGCCGCGCGCACGAAGTTGCGGACCGCCGCGTCGGCATGGGGCACCGGCTCCCAGCTATCGCGGCCGAAGCCGACCTGGATGTCGACCCCGACCAGCGCGGTGGTCGCGGGATCGATCGGATAGGTCACTTTGCGATCGTCACGAGCCATGTCGTTTTTCTCCTTGGCGGACTATCGAGAAGCTACGCGCTACCGCGTGGGGATGTAAAGGATTCGAGTGTGGCGGGCGCGCGGGCGGTTCATTTCTCTGGTGGTCCGACCAGGATCGCGTCGCCTTCCACCCGTACTGCGTAAACCGCGACCGGCAGCTTGCAGGGCTCGGAGGTCGGCTCGCCGGTCTTGAGATCGAAGCCGCCGTCATGCAGCGGACACATCACTTCGCAGTTCTCGGTCAGCAGTTCGCCCTGGTCGAGCCAGCCGCCCTGATGGCTGCAGATGTTGTTGATCGCGTAGTAGTTGCCGTCGACGCAAGCCAGCAGGATTTCGTCCTCGCCGAGCTTGACGCTCTTCATCGTCCCGTCGGGCACGTCGCTTTTCTTGGCCGCTTCAACGAACTTGGTAAGCATCGCTATCACCCCACTCTATTAACTAAGCCCGGCATGTTACCGGTCGGAAGGTTCCGAATAAACGCCCGCTTTCAGAACGGAAACGTTGCCCCGCCGGCCACCGGCAGCACCTGTCCGGTGATATAGGAGGCGTCGTCGGAGGCCAGGAACGCGATCGCCGCCGCCTGCTCGGCGGCCTCGGCCTTGCGCCCCATCGGGACTTCCTGGCGGACCGAATCGCCAACCCCGAACACTCCCTTGCCGCCGAAAAAGCGATCGCGCTCTTCGGCTTCCGCGGGCGGCAGCGTGCTGGCCGCGACGTTCACCCCGTAATCGCGCGGGATAACCCGATCATCGGAATCGGTGCCATGGGGCGCCACCACGTTGACCCGAATCCCATAGCGCGCGACCTCCTTCGAGAGCGAAGTACTGAGCGCGATCACGCCGCCCTTGGCGGCTGCATAGGGCACCCGATAGCGGCTGACCACCGCCGAGGTCGCGAGGTTCACGATCGCACCGCCGCGCTGCTCGATCATGTACGGCAGCACCGACCAGCACAGCCACATCGGGGCCCAGAACGAGCGGCGCACCTCGGCCTCGATCTGCGCCGGCGTGTAGTACTGGAACGGCTGTGCCCAAATCGTCCCGCCGACGATCACCGCCAGCACGTCGATACGGCCGAAGACTTCCTTGGCGCGCGCCATCAAAGCCTGGCAGTCCTTGAGCTCGCACAGATCGCCGACGAAAGTCGCGGCGCGCACGCCGGCCTGCTCGAGCTCGGCCGCGACCCGGCGGGCGCTGTCTTCGACGATATCCGCGACCATCACGGTGGCGCCCTCTTCGCCGAAGCGGCGCGCCGAGGCGCGTCCAATTCCCTGCCCCGCGCCGGCCACGATCACCACCTTGTCGCGGAAGCGGCGGGCGCCGGCGGCGCGTGCGTCGAGCGTCGGTCGGGATCGTTCGCTGCCTGAATCTGCCATCGTCGTGCGGACTAAAAGGGATAGGTCGCGCCGCCGCCCACCGGCAGCACCTGGCCGGTGATATAGGAGGCATCGTCGGAGGCCAGAAAGGCGATCGCCGCGGCCTGTTCGGAAGCGCGGCTGAAGCGCTTCATCGGAATTTCGAGGTCGATAAACTCGCCGCGCTGGCGGCCGACGAAGCCGTCGCCGAAGAAGCGATCGCGCTCGGCGCGCTCCTCGGGCGGCAGCTCGGAGGCTGCCAGAGCCACTCCGGCGTTGCGCGGCGTGACGCGATCGTCGGCCTGGGTGGCATGCGGCGCCATCACATTGACCCGGATTCCGTATTGCGCCACTTCCTTGGCGAGCGAGCTGGTGAGCGCAATCACGCCGCCCTTGGCGGCGGCATACGGCACCCGGTAACGGCTGGCGACGGCGTGGGTGGCGAGGTTCACGATCGCGCCGGCGCGCTGCTCGATCATGTAGGGCAGCACCGCGGAGCAGAGCCACATCGGTGGCCAGAAGGATTTCGCGATTTCGGCTTCGATCTGTTCCGGCGTGTAGTACTGGAACGATTGGGTCCAGATGGTGCCGCCGACCACGTTGACCAGCACGTCGATGCGGCCGAAGAGCTCGCGGGTGCGCGCCATCAGCGCGCGGCAGTTGTCGAGTTCGGAGAGATTGCCGGTGAAGCTTGCCGCCCTGACGCCGGCCTCGGCCAGTTCATCGCAGACCCGCTCGGCGCTGGCCGCGATCAAGTCCGCCGCCATCACCGTCGCCCCTTCCTGGCCCAGCCGGCGCGCCGCGGCCCGACCGATGCCCTGACCCGCGCCGGCGATTACCGCGATTTTGCCGACGAAGCGTCTGGCGCCGGCGGCGGCAGGATCGAGCGTGGTCTCGGTCGGCATAGATCGATCGCGGGGCGAGCGATCAGATTTCCATCACCACGGCCTTGGGCTCGGTGCAGAACTCGCGCGAGTAGGAGCCGCCTTCGCGGCCGACGCCGGAGTCGCCGACGCCGCCGAACGGCGCGCGCAGGTCGCGGATAAAGAAGCAGTTGACCCACACGGTGCCGGCATGGAGCGCGGCGGCCAAACGATGGGCGCGGCGCAGGTTCTCCGTGAAGACCATCGCGTTGAGTCCGTAAACCGTGTCGTTGGCGAGCTTGACGCCCTCCTCCTCGGTCGAGAAGCGGTTGACCATCGCGATTGGCCCGAAGATCTCCTCGCGGCAGGCGCGCGAATTGAGCGGCGGATTAACCACCACCGTCGGCTTCACGCTCCAGCCCTCGCCGACGCCGCCGGTCAGGACTTCGCCGCCCTCTTTCGCGATCGCGTCGAAGTAGCTGCTGACCTTCTTGAAGTGGGTCTCCGAGGACAGCGGACCGACCTGGGTCTTGGCCTCGCGCGGATCGCCGATCACCATGTTCTTGGCGGCGGCGACAAATTTTTCGACGAAGGCATCGAAGATCTGGTCCTGCACGAACAGCCGGCTGCCGGCCAGGCAGACCTGTCCGGCGTTCGAGAAGATCGCGCGAATCGACCACGGCACCGCCTTGTCGAGATCGGCGTCGGCAAAGACCAGGTTGGCGCCCTTGCCGCCGAGCTCGAAGCTCACCGGGATCAGGTTGGCGGAGGCGGCGCGCGCGATCGCGCGGCCGGTGGTCGATTCGCCGGTGAAGGTGATGCGATCGATTTCCGGCGACTCGGTCAAGAACTGTCCCACCGATTCGGGCCCGAAGCCCTGCACGACGTTGAACACACCCGGCGGCATCCCGGCTTCCAGAGCCAACCGCGCCATGACCGAGGCCGAGGTCGGAGTATCCTCGGCGGGCTTCAGGATCACGGTGTTGCCCCACGACAACGGCGGCGCGATCTTCCAGGTCTCGAGCATCAGCGGAAAGTTCCACGGCGCAATCGCCACCACCACGCCGGCCGGCTCGTAACGGGTGTAGATATGATGGCCGGTGTCGGCCGGAAAGCTTTCGGCCGAGGCGAGCTTGGCGAAGTCGGCGAAGAAGCGGAAATTATGGGCCGCGCGCGGCACGTCGGCGACCTTCATGTCGGTAATCGGCTTGCCCATGTCGCAGGTGTCGGCCTCGGCCAGCTCGTCGACATGCTGTTCCATCAGGTCGGCCAGCCGATGAAGGATCTTGGCCCGCGCGTTGTAACCCATCTTCGGCCACGGCCCTTCGTCGAAGGCGCGCCGGGCGGCTACCACCGCGCGCTCGGCGTCCATCCGCGCGCCCATCGCAACTTCCGCCCAGGGCTTGCGGGTGTAGGGGTTGATGCTCTGGAAGCGCTTTCCGTCGAGCGATTCGACCTCGCGGCCGTCAATAATATGCGGAACGAATTTCATCGTCGCCATCCTGCCTATGAATTGGGAAACTGTGGTGCGGACTCCTGCCGCAATCGGGATCGCCTTACCGGCGCAGGCTTTTGGAGCCGCTCAGGCGACCTTGGGCTTGGCTGCCGCGGCCGCCCGCCGCTCGGCGATGGTCACGCCGCCCTCGGCCCAACTGGTGGCCGGGAGCTCGCGAATCACCACCCACACCGATTCACGCGGCACACCCAAGGTCGTCTCGACGGCCGCGGTCATGGCCTCGTGCAGCGAGCGGATCTGCTGCGGGCTGCGTCCTTCGATCATCGATACTTCGACCAGAGGCATGGCTCAGGCTCCTCGCTTGATGGTTACGGTGCCAAGATGGGTGAAGGCCGCGGCCACTTCCGCGCCGGGCGCGACGGTGTAAGCGTCGGTCATCCCGCCGGTCATGATTAGCCAGCCCGCCTCGATCGCCTCGCCGCGCTCGGCCAGGAAATTGGCCGCCCACGCGATGGCTTCGGCCGGATGGCCCATCACCGCTGCGCCGGTCGCCGTGGCGACCTGCTGGCCGTCGACCCGGAGGACACATTCCTCGCTGACCAGGTCGAGCCGGCTGGCCGGCAACACCGTTTTGCCGAGCACGAAGCGGCCCGAAGAGGCGTTGTCGGCCACCACGTCCTGGAGAGTGAATTTGAAATTTTCGTAGCGGCTGTCGAGAATCTCGATTCCGCAGCGCACCTCGCCGAGCGCCGCCATCACGTCCGCGGCAGTGACACCGGGGCCCTTGAGCCGCTTGCTGATGGTCACGACGATCTCGGGCTCGGCGCGCGGATGGGCGACTGCGCCCGACGGAATCGTGCCCTCATCGATACGCATCGCGTCGGTCAGCCAGGCGGTGGTCGGCGAGCCGACCTTCATCTGCACCTGCTTGGCTTTGGAAGTAAGCCCGAGCTTGATGCCGACCAGCTTTTCGCCGCGCGCCAGGCGCATCTTCAACGCCGCGGCCTGGATCGCGTAGGCGTCGTCGACGTTCATCTCGGGCCAGCGCCTGGTCAACTGATCGCAGGTGCGCTTGGCAGCCTCGGCGGCGAGCAGGATGCTCGCCGCCTCAGCGATATCAACTCGTGGAGAATCGCTCATTTTTTCGACCGCACTTCTTTTCGACCGGACTTACGAGGCCGCGGTGTATTCGTCGCGGAAGGCCTCGTTGATCACGCCGGTCGGGTAAAAGATCGCGCGACCGATATTCTCCTCGCTCCACTCGACAATCGGCATGTCGCGATTGGCGAAATAGCCCAGCCCCGCGAAAGTCTCGTTGCGATTGCCCGACGGATCGAAGAAGTAGATCGTCCGGCCGCGGGTGATGCCGTGGCGGGTCGGCCCCTGATCGACGCGGGTGCGATGCTTGGCCATGATGTCGCCGGCGCGGCCGACGTCATCCCAGCTCTCGAGGAAGAAGGCCATGTGATGGAAGCCGTTGCGATTGCCGCCCACGAAGGCGAGATCGTGCGGCTTGCTGGAGCACGACAGGAACGCGAGTCCGAGCGCTTTCTTTTCGGGTCCGCCAACCAGGCGCTCGGTCATGTAGAAGTCGAGGCACTTGATCGCGAAGTCGGTGCACTCGGCGACCTTGTTGATGCGGCGCACCGGGTCGACCTCGCACATCAGCAGCGTGTGGTCCAGATGCATCGCGCCGCAGCCGTGAATATCGTCCGGCCATGGATCGGGATCGTGCACGCCGACGTTTTTGCCGACAAATTCCTTTTCAGCAAACAGGACCATCTTGGTGGTGTTGGGCAACACGAAACGAATCGCACGGCCGACGAATGGAATCTCACCCGCCTTGAGCTGCTCGACCGGCGTCCCATACTCGGTGATGCGCTTGGTAAACATGTCGAGATCGGAATCCTTCTCGACCTTGTACGCGATATAGTTGGCGCCGGGCTCCTTGGCGGGAGTGATCTGGACGCTGTACTTGTCCCATTCGTCCCAGCACTTGTAGTAGGTCGTGCCGTCAGGATCGCGATGGGTCTCGTAGAGCCCCAGCATCTTCTCGTAGTGCTTGCGGGATTTCTCCATATCGCCGGTCACCCGCAGCGACACGTGGCCGATTCGCATCACGCCCATACCGTTCTCTCCTTCCAATGATTATCCGTCATCTTATAAAGATGTCGGGGGTCGTAATCGTTGTACGGGCGATGAATGATTTCCGTCGCAAACTGGCGCCATTAAACGCGCCGGCCCGTGTCTCAATACTTCTACTTAAGCCGGCGGGCGGTCAAGAGGCAGTCCGGCCACCAGCGGTTTCCACCGCCGCTCCGGCGCTCACAAAGGCGTCCAGCCGAACTCGGGGATAAGCTGATCCAGGGTCAGGCTCAGCATCGCGATTACCGCCGCGTGGGTGGCCTGGGTCTCGACCCGATTCAGGGAGAATTCGCTTGCGAGGCTCACCTGGAAGGGTCCGTTCACCCAGGCGATACCCGGCAGCACGCGCAGGTCGGGCTGGGTGGCGCCGCGGCCACCCTGGACGTACTGACCATAGGTGAACTCGCCGAACGGGTTCAGATCGACCAGCGGCGCAGGCCAGCCGAAGTCGCGCACATAACTCGTCAGGTAGGAGAACTGGTACGAGACTACCCAATCGGCGTTGACCTGGTTGGCCTGCGTGCCGCCGGTCTTCACCAGGTCCTCGAGGTCGGCCTGGAGCGCCAGCGGCCGCATATAGCGGGTCGCCGGCCAATCCGGCAGGTCACCCATCCCTTTGGAGAACATCAGGATCGGGCCGAAATAGGTATGCCTCGTGCAGCCGGCGCTCGGATTGCCGTTGGTCAGGAACAGATCGCTGCCGATCGCCAACCGCAACTCATGGCGGGCCGATTCCAGGAAGGCGTACTTGGTGAGGATCTCGAAATCCTCGAAGCCACTCAGCAATTGCGAAGATCGGCGGCGCTGGCGATGGCGGCCGGCGCGGGTGAAGGTCGCCAGCGAGCAGGCATGGCCGGGCTGACAGGCGGGATCGTTCCAGCCGCCGCCAAGCTGGAGGCTGAAATTTTGACTGAGCTGTTTTTCGAGCGAGGCGTTGAGCGACAGCAAGGTGCCGTGCGAGAGCTTGACCCAGCCGGGAATCAGGTCGAGCGAGTTGCTGGGATTGGCGTCCTCGACGATTAGCGGTGCGATAAAGTTGCGCCGCCCGACCTGCGCCCGAGCGACGGCGGGCAGCGCCGCGGCTAGCGCTATCGTCAGGCCGATGATCAGAGTCGGTCGCATCCCACTCGCATAGCGCATAGTAAGGATGGCAGGCGCGCGGATAAAGCCGAGGCGCGCCGGACAACGGAGGTCACGAAGACCCTGATGGATATGCTCGGGAACCTGCCCACCTCGATTAAGGCCGTGGTGGTGGTGATTACCTTTGTTAGTCTGACCGTGGCCGGACTCTATGTCGTCCGCCGCCGCATCCCCGCCCACGTGCTCAAGGAGGACCACGACGTGGCCGGCTTTACCTTCGGCGTGGTGGGCGCCTTTTATGGCGTGATCCTGGCCTTCGTGATCGTCGCGGTATGGCAGCGCTTCGAGCGCGCCAACGAGACCGCCCAGAAGGAAGCGCTCGCGATCTCGAATCTCTACAATCTTTCCAAGGGACTCGACGAGCCGACCCGCAGCGCGATGCAGGCGGCGCTGCACAGCTATGCCGCCGAGGTGATCGATCGCGAGTGGACCGCGATGGCGGCTTCCAGCTACCGTCAGAGCGCCACCAGCGAGCAGCGCATCTGGAGCGTGCTGTCGAGCTACAATCCGGCCGGCGTCCGCCAGCAGACCTTCCTCGACAAGAGCATCGACCAGGTCGCGGCGCTGAGCGACGCGCGCCAGTCGCGCTATCTCTACTACCGCGAAAATCTGCCGTCGGTGATCTGGATCGTAATCTACGTCGGCTGCTTTATAACGCTGGGCTTCGGCTACTTCTTCAGCACGCGACTGTTTCGTTCGCAGGCGATCATGGTCGGAACCTTCGCGGCGCTGATCGGCTTGACCATCCTGGCCATCAGCGAGCTTGCCAATCCTTACCAGGGATCGGTGGTGGTTGCGGATGCGCCGTTTCGCTCGGCGTTGCGAACGATGACGGCGGCGCCGGCCCCGCCGCCCGCTCCGCCGCACTAGCCGTCGCCGCGTCGGCCGGTTCGGCGCTGCGGCGCGCCGCGACGATCATCCGTTTGCCGAACAGCAGGGCCGGCGAGTGAACGTGGCCGATAATCTCGTCGGTGACTGCCGCCGGCGCGGTCGGCAGCCGCTTGCGCCGGTTGTTGCGCGCCGCGGTCCAGACCGAGAAGCGCGCGGCCGCCCACAGCAGCGGCACCAGCGGCGCCATCGCGAGCGCGGTCGGACTGTAGCGATCGCTGTAAACTTCGAGCTGCTCGAAGCCGGCCAGCCGCAGCAGGTAGCGCAGCCGGAAGTAATCGATCATGAAAACATGGCCGTGGTAGAGATGCGGTCCGCGGCTCAGGCGCAGGAACTGGACTTCATTGACCAGCCCGCGTTTCAAATTGCGCTGACCGGTCAGCAGATAGCTCAGCCGGGCCGAAAGATGCATCAGGTTGGGGGTCGTGATCAGCAGCATGCCGCCGGGCTTGAGCACCCGCGCGCATTCGCGGATGAAGCCGATCTGGTTCTCCAGATGCTCGATACCTTCGCGCGACAGCAGGTAATCGAAGCTCGCGGGCGCGAACGGAAACGGCTGGTTGGCATCGGCCCGCACCCAGTTAAGCGGCGTGGCGCGCGCCGCCGGCGGCATCAGGTCCATCGAGACTACGCCGTAACCCAGCTCGCCGAGCGTTTTCGAGTAGCCGCCGGCGCCGGCCGGAACGTCGAGCAGACGCCCGGGCCGCAGCGCCGCGAAAATCGCTTTGCGGCCGAATCCCGACTTGACGATCAGATCCATGAGCAGAAGATTGGCAGAACGACGCCCGGCGCGCCTGCCGCGCCCGGTCACAGGCAGTCGCGCTCGAAAGCCGCTTAGTCGAGGACCAGCTTGGCGACCGCCTCGCGATGAATCGGCGCGTTGCCGAAGTTGGCCTCACCGGCCAGGGCGCGCCGATGGTAGAGATGCATGTCGTGCTCCCAGGTGAAGCCGATGCCGCCGTGCACCTGGATCGCGTCGCTGGTGACGTTCTTGGCCATGTCCGAAGCATACGCCTTCGCCATCGCCACCGCCGCGGCCGCCTCGGGCGCGCGCTGATCGACGGTCCAGGCCGCGTAGTAGGCCAGCGAGCGGGCGTTCTCGATGGCGACCATCATGTCCACGCACTTGTGCTTGATCGCCTGGAAGGCGCCGATCGGCTTGCCGAACTGGGTGCGGGTCTTGGCGTACTCGACCGCGAGGTCGAGCGCCTTTTGCGCCGTACCCACCATCTCGACCGCCAACGCGGTGGCCGCGATTTCGAGCAATCGCGTCAGCAGCGCGCCGCCCTCGTTCACGGCGCCGAGGATATTGGCCGCCGGCACCTCGACCTGATCGAATTTCACATGGCACAGCCGCCGCGTCATATCGACCGTCTTGAGCTGCGTGACGGTGACGCCCTTGTCTTTGGTTCCGACGCACAGCAGCGTGATTCCGCGCTCGCCCTCGCCCGCCCCGGTGCGCGCCGCGACGGCGATACCGTGGGCGACGTGGGCGTCGGGCACGAACATCTTTTCGCCCGACAGGATCCAGTTCGATCCCTTCTTCGAGGCCTTGATCTGGACGCCCGCCGGATCGAAACGTCCCGAGGCCTCCGCGACCGCGAGCGTGCCGATAAATTCGCCCGCCGCCATCTTCGGCAGCAGCTCTTTCTTGAGCGCCTCGGAGCCGCCCTCGACCGTCGCCGTCGCGCCGAGGATCGCGGCCGTGAAGAACGGCCCCGGCACCAGCGCCTTGCCGGCCTCCTCGAGGATCACGGTCATGTCGAGGAAGGTGCCGCCCTGCCCGCCGTAGCTTTCGGGGATCAGCAGCCCGGGCCATCCCAGCTCGGTGAGCTTCTTCCAGAAAGCGGGGTCGTGCGCGCTCTCGTCCGCCATCATGCGGCGCACGAAGGTAGTCGGACAGTTATCGGCCAGAAAGCGCCGGGCCGCATCGCGCAGCATCTCCTGTTCTTCAGAAAAGCCGAAGTCCAACGTGCCGTCCTCCGTGGCCGGAAATCGGAATCCCGGCGTGGTCTGACGATGTGGCTAGCACTAATAGTTTTCGACGCGCAAGGCGCGACGCATCCCGCGACCGGCCGAGCTAGTGCAGCAGGCGGCGGCGTTCCGAGACCATCGCCAGCACGCCCGAGTATTGCAGCAATCCGGTCAGCGCCCCGGCCGGCCCGATCTCGAAGCCGGTGAAGAATCCCGCCACCGGCACCGGGCCGAAGTGGCGCCGGATATATGCCGAGTCATGGCCCGGCACCTGGTAGAGCCCGTTGCCGCGCGACACGCAATCGAAGTAGAGGCCGAAGGCCGGCGCCTCGGTCTGGCGGGCGGTCATTTCATCGAGCGTGAGTTTCAGATCGTTGCGCGCGCGCTCGCCGTCGCGCAGCGCGAAGCCGACCAGGTCGCCGACCGCCGGCCGATGGCCGACCGCGAGCATCCCATGCTCGGGGCTGGCGCCGACCAGGTTGCGCAGGAAAAAGTTGCCGCGCTCGAGCTGCTCGGCTTTGGGATCGTGCGGTACGGCCAGGAACACGTAAGCCATCGCACGGCGCAGCTCGTCGGCCAGCGGGCCGACGGTCTCGGCAAAGACCTTGAAGGCGGGCCGGCCATCAAGCTCGATCAGCACGTTATCGCGCACCGCGGTGACCCGATGGCCGCGGCCCAGCGGCGCGCAAGCCAGCGAGGCGCCGACGTTGAGATCGAACTCGCCGCTCAGCACCATCCCGGAGACCGCGTTGGAGCTGACCGTATCGCCACAGAAGACGAAGGTCTCGCCGATGGTGCCGTCTTCGGTGGCACCACCGCCGACCGTCGTCACACCCGCGGGCAGCTCGCGGGCGAGCGCCCCCAGCATCGGTTCGGGTTCGAGATTGTAGGTATCCGCGAACAGGCACAGCAGCCGCTCCGGACCCGAGGCGCGCCGCACCGCCGCGGCGATTTCAGCCGCGCTCTGGGGGCCGCGGCCGCGCAGCGAGGGCACGAAGAAGCGGGTCGCCGCGAGGCCCGCCAGCACCATCACCGCGATCGCGGGTCCGGACTCGATTTCGTGCTCGCCCGCTATCACGCCGCCGGCGCTGCATCCGGCCACCTCGCGGGTGCCGGCGGTTTCGCCGACCGTGCGGATGACGGCGTGGAAGGCGGCGCCGTGGGCGGTGGTCGCAAAACACAGCGCCGCGTCGGCCCGGGTGAGTCCCGCGGCTTTGAGCGCGATCGCGGTCGCCTCGCTGGCGGCGGCGCGCGGATTGTTGGCGATCGAATGTCCGACGCCTGCGCGGATCATGGCTTTGTCCCGGCGCTCATTGTCCCTCGCGTCCACCAAGAATCTCCAGCAGCGCGACCATCCGTTCAATCCCCCCGCGAAGATTCTTCACCGCGATGCGCTCGTTGACGCCGTGTATCTCGTGCATCTCGGCCGGGGTGATTTCGAGCGGTGTAAACCCGTATGCGATGATCCCTTTCTCCCGGAAATAGTGGCTGTCGGTGAAGCCGTCGAGCAGGCGCGGCACGGTCGGGGCCTTGTCGAAATGCTGTGCGACAATCCGGATGGCGTTCATCAGCAACGAGCGCTGCGGCGACGAGGCCGGCGGAAAGTTCAGCAGCACGTCGACCTTGATCGACTTGTCGCCGATCACCTTGCGCAGCGTGGCGAGGAATTCCTTCTTGTTGGTGCCGGGCAGCAGGCGACAATCGACCTCGGCGTAAGCGGTGGCGGGAATCGAGTTGGTCTTGTCGCTGCCGTGGAGCACGGTCGGTGCGATAGTGTCGCGGACCTGCGCGTTTTGCGACGGCACGGCGACAAAATTGCGCGCGAAGGCCGGATCGTTGCGCAGCGCCGCGGGAAGATTGGCGAACTGATCGGGTTCATCGCCCAGGCTCGCCAGCGAGCGGAAGTAATCGCGCACCGGATTTATCACCCGGATCGGCGTGTGGAAGGTATCGAGCCGATCGAGCGCCGCCACCAGCCTGGTCACCGCGCTGGTCTGCGGCGGCACCGCCGCATGGCCGGCCGGGCCGGCGGCCGTGAGCCGCAGCCACAGCGGGGTCTTCTCCGTCACCGAGACGGTATAGAGCTTGCCGCTCTTCTGGACCAGGATTCCGCCGCCCTCATTCAACACGTAACCGGCGTCGGCATAGAGGTCGGGCTCATGACTGATCACCCAGCCCGCGCCGGCCGCGCCGCCGACCTCCTCGCCGGCGGTGGCCAGAAACAACACGTCGCGATCGAGCAGCACGCCACTGCGCTTGATCGCCAGCATCGCCATCAGCTCGACCACCCCGGGGCCCTTGTCATCGAGCGCGCCGCGGCCCCATATTTCGCCGTTCTTGACGGTGCCCGAGAACGGCGGCACCTGCCACTCCTTGGGATTGGCCGGTACCACGTCCATATGACTCAGCAGGATGATCGATTTGGTATGGCGCCCGATGCCGTGCAGCCGGGCGGCCAGGATGGCGCGGCCGGGCGATGACTCCCAGATGGTCGCGGGAATCCCGGCGGCGAGGAATTTTTCGCGCAGCATCTTCGCCGCCGGCAGTTCGTTACCCGGCGGATCGGTGGTGTTGATGCGGATGTACTTGGAGAGCAGATCGGTCGCTTCCTGGGTGATCTTGTTCCAGTCGATCGGCTTGGCGACCGGCTTCACGATCGCGCGCCGCCGGCTTTGCGCACCGGCCGCCGATCCGCCGTCCAGCGTCAGGAGCGCCACTGCGATCAGCATCGCGAGCGCGGTCAGCGCGCCGGCCGTGCAACAATTCCGGAGCGGGGGGCGCGGCAAAAAACGTCCTGCTTGTGGAGTCATGGTTCGGAACGGTTTGTAGCGCATGCTAGATCTCATCCGCAATGCGCTCTGCGGCCGACAGCTCTACGCCGACGATTAACGGACGCACGCGCGCGCGATCGCGAGGACCGCGGCTCAACGCCGCCACGGTCGGGCGCACGCTCGCCATCCTGCGCCACGAGTCGGCGCGCTGGAACGCTCCGATCCTGACCCTGATGGCGGCGCAACGCGACGATCCGTTTCTGACCCTGATCGGATGTATCCTGAGTCTCCGCACTCGCGACGAGACCACCGCGGTCGCCGCCGAGCGCCTGTTCAGCCGTGCGGCGACGCCCGCTGCGATACTGAAGCTGCGGCCCGCCGTGTTGATGCAGCTTATCTACCCGGTCGGCTTCTACCGCACCAAGACCCGGGTGATTCGCGACATTTGTCGCGCGCTCATCGAGCGTTTCGAGGGGCGCGTGCCCGACGATATCGACGCGCTGGTGACGCTCAAGGGAGTCGGCCGCAAGACCGCCAACCTGGTGGTGACCGAGGCTTACCGCAAGCCCGGAATCTGCGTCGACACGCACGTCCATCGGATCTCGAATCGATGGGGACTGGTGCGCACGCGCACTCCCGACCAGACCGAGACCGCGCTGCGCGAGGTGCTGCCGCGCCGCTACTGGCTGCATTACAATCGCATCCTGGTCGCCTTCGGCCAGACGCTGTGCCATCCGCTGTCGCCGCGATGCTCGTCCTGTCCGGTTGAGCATCTGTGTCCGCGTATCGGGGTTGGACGTTCGCGCTGAACGCGCCGTATAGTTCACTGTTCGCATTGCACCTGGCGGGAGGATTCTGATGGGTATCGAAGTCGGCTTTGTCGGGTTGGGCAACATGGGTCTGCCGATGGCCGAGGCGTTGATCGACGCCGGCATGAGCCTGGCGGTCTACAATCGCACCGGCGCCAAAGCCGAACCGCTGGTCGCCAAGGGGGCGCGGCGCGCCACCAGCGCCGCCGAGGCGGCGACGCCCGGCGCAATCGCGATCACGATGGTCGCCGACGACGCGGCGCTCGAAAGCGTCACGCTGGGCGAGGCCGGCCTGGCCGCGCGGCTCGGCAAGGGCGGCATCCATCTCTCGATGAGCACGGTTTCGCCGGCTCTCGCGCAACGGCTGGCCGAATATCACGCGCGCTACGGCGGGACCTACCTGGCCGCGCCGGTGTTCGGGCGTCCGGACCGGGCCCGCGCGCGCAAGCTCTGGATCGTCATCTCGGGGGCGGCGGCGGCCAAGGAGCGGGTGCGCCCGCTGCTCGAAGCGATGGGCCAGCAGACCTTCGATATGGGCGAGCAGCCGGCCGCGGCCAATGTCATGAAGCTGGTCAACAACTTCTTGATCATGAACGCCATCGAGGCGCTCTCGGAAGCGCTGGTGATGGCCGAGAAGGGCGGCCTCGACCCAACGATGGTGGCGCGGGTGCTGACCGGCTCGCTGTTCAATTGCCCGCTCTACCAGGGCTATCTCGACACCATCATCAAGCGCGCCTTCGAACCGGCCGGGTTCAAGCTCAAGCTGGGATTGAAGGATATCGAACTGGCGCTGGAGATGGCCGGGGATGCCAGCGTGCCGGTGCCCAGCGCCAGCCTGATCCGCGATCGCATCCTGACGGGCTTGGCGCGCGGCCGGGGCGAGATGGACTGGGCCGTGGTCGCCCTGGGTGCGCGCGAGGACGCCGGCCTCAAGCCGTAGGGCGCAGCGTCGCGGCGCGGACGAGGAGACGCACGGGACCAGCGCCGCTCCTCCGTCAAGGCCCACGATCCGTTGGCTTTTCCGGGCCCAGCGATCTTACAAGTTGCGGAACTCGCCATCCTTAACTATCCTTTTTCACAGAGGGGGGCGGCTGCGCCTCCGGGATGTTTCCCTCGGTTATGTTGCCCGCTTCATACAACCCGAGAGGCGAAGAAAAGCTCAAGCTCATTCTCGGCCAGCTCACCGCCCTGCGCTCGCGCCTCAACGGCCTGGCCTTCCAGCAGGGGCTCTTCATCGGGCTGGCGCTGCTGGTCTCGACCGCCGCCATCGTGGTGCTGATGGCTTATGTGCTGCCGGCCCTGGCTTTCCTGACGATCGGCACGGCGGTGACGCTCGCCTGCCTGGCGGGCCTGACGCTTGCGATCCGGCACGCGTGGCGGATGTATCAGAGTGCCGAGGCGGTCGCGGCGCTGGCCGACCGGCGCGCCGAATTGAAGGGTCGTCTGCAGACCCTGGTCGCCCTGCAAAAACAGACCGCGCGCTCGCCGTTGTGGCCTTACCTGGTCGAGGACGCGACGCTCAGGCGCGAGGAGTTCGCCCCCGCCCGCATCGAGCGCCGCCGCGTCTCGCGCACGCTCTACGCCCTGCTGGCCGCGTTGATAGTCGCCGGGCTGGTCGCCCCGGTCACCAGCCGCGCCCGGCGTCCGGTCGCGCTCGCCAAGCGCGGTCAGGGACCGCTCACGCTCAACCTGCGCGACCTCAATATCCAGCCCTCCGATGGCTCGGTGCAGAACGGCGGCCGTTTGAGCGGCGACCCGCGCACCATGCGCAAGCTGGCCCAGATGCTGGCCGAGGCGCAACGTAAGGAGCAGCACAAAGACCTGCTTTCCAAGATGATGCGGTCGGCGCATAAGCTCGCCGGCAGTCTCCAGGACAAGATCACCGGACAAAAGACGCCACCGCTCGATATCCGGCTGGCTGACAACGGCGGCTCCGGGTCGAATCCCACGCCGCCGCCGGCAGAGCCCAAGCACAATCCGTCGACGTCGAACGGACAGTCAGCCGCGACCGGCAGCCCGCAATCGGGTGCCCAGGTACCGGACCAGGGCGCGGACCGGACGCCGCCGGGTGAAAAATCCAACGGGCTTGCGATGCGACCGGCGCCCGGCACCCCGACCGAGAGCCAGCCATCGAGCGGCACCGACACCCGCCCCTTCGCCGATCAACAGCGCAGCGGCAACGACGCCGGCGGCGCTTCACATGGCGCCGGCACCGATCCGGAAGGGCTCTACGGTCCGCCTGACAAGCAGGCCAAGGCCGAGAGCAGCTTCCAAATCGCGATCGACGCCCGTGCGGGGTCGGCCGGCCATGCCTCCGACCGCGCCTATCCGCCCAAGGTTATTGCCCCGCTCAACACCGACCAGCATCCCGACGAGCCGATCGGACGCATCGCCGTGCCGGCCTCGGATCGCAACACCATCAAAAGGATCTTCGAACGATGAGCGCCGCGCTGGCTGAACCCCTGACGATCGCCGACTTCGCCCGCACCTTCCGCCGCATCCAGGGCGAAATTCACAAGGTGATCGTCGGACACGAACAGGCCGTCGAGGGGCTGCTGAGCGCGCTGTTCGCCGGCGGCCACGTGCTGATCGAGGGCGTCCCCGGCACCGGCAAAACCACGCTGGTCAAGACCCTCGGCACGGCGCTTAACTTGAGCTTCAACCGCATCCAGTTCACCGTCGATTTGATGCCGGCCGATATCACCGGCACGCGCGTGATTTTGACCGGCGACGACAACCGTCGCGAATTCACCTTCCAGCCCGGTCCCGTCTTCTGCCACATCCTGCTCGGCGACGAGATTAACCGCGCCACTCCCAAGACCCAGTCGGCGCTGCTCGAAGCGATGGCCGAGTTGCAGGTCACGGTCGCCGGCAAGAGCTATCGCCTGGCGCCACCCTACTTCGTGATGGCGACGCTCAACCCCATCGAGATGGAAGGCACCTACGCGCTGCCCGAAGCGCAGCTCGATCGGTTCATCTTCAAGGTCGGCCTCGAATTCCCCGACGAGGCCGAGCTGGTGCGTATCATCTCGTCGACCACCGGACCCGAGGAGGCCGGCATCGAGCCGGTCTTCGCGCATGGCGAAGCCGCCAGCCGTATCGAGGCGTTGAAGCGTCTGGTGCGCGAGGTGATGGTGGCGCCGGCGATCGAGCAGTATGCGGCCAGGATGGTCCGCGCGACCCAGCCGCTCGGCGCGAAATTTCTCGGCGAGCGCGGCGCTACGCCGGTTGACGACGCGGTCAGTCGCTACGTCAGCTTCGGCTCCAGCCCGCGCGGCGCGCAGGCCCTGATTCTCGGCGCCAAGGTCCGCGCGCTGCTCGATGGCCGCGCCAATATCGCTTACGAGGATATCGACGCGATTGCGCCGCTCGCCCTGCAGCATCGCATCATGCTCAACTACGCCGCCCATTCCGATGCCGTCGACGCCGCCCACGTGGTCGAACGGGTGGTCAAATCGGTCCGCGCGGCGCGCGCCTGACGGAGATCATCGCGGATGCTCGAGGCGCGCGCGTTCGAGCCTGAATTTCTGGGCCGGCTGGACCGGCTGGCACTCGGTATCAAGCGCGCCCGCACCGCGCGCGTAGGCCAGCGCACCCTCGGCCGCATCCACGGCCTCGGCATCGAGGTCGAGAATTTCAAGACTTATGCGGAGGGCGACGATCTCCGCTTCCTGGACTGGAACGCCTTCGCCCGCCTCGACGACCTGCTGCTTCGCACCTACCGCGCCACGCGCCAGGTCGAGGTCACGGTGCTGGTCGACGCCAGCGCTTCGATGGCGGTGCCGCGCGCCGACGACAAGCTCGGCTTCGCGCTGCTGCTCGGCGCGGCGCTGGCTTACCTTGGCATCGGCGAGAACGACGCGGTGCGGATGGTGAGCTTCGCGATGCACCGCGGCAAGCTGCGGCTGGACCGCAGCGCCGTCTACTCGCGCCGCGAAATGTATCCGCAACTGAAGCCGTTCATCAACGCCATCCGGCCCGAGGGTTCGACCCGGCTGGCCGCGATGGCCGAACAGTTGCTGAGCGAGCGCCGGCCCGCGGGGCTCATGATCCTGCTCTCGGACTTCCTGGTCGACCCGTCCGACTACGAGGACGCGCTGACCCGGCTGACGATTGCGCGCCATGAACTCAAAGTCGTGCACGTGATGGGCGAGCGCGAGAGCAGCGGCCAGTTCGGCGACCACGTCATGCGCGTGCGCGACAGCGAGAGCGGCGAAGTCCGCGAGCTGGCGCTCGGCGAAGACGCCGGCGAGCGCTATCGCCGCCGGGTCGAGGAGCTGGCCGCACGGTTGCGCGATTTCTGTACCCGCCGCGGCATCACCTACGTGCGCGCCTTCGGCGCCCCGAACCTCGACCACATTCTCACCAGCGAGTTTCCGCGCCTGGGCCTGGTCGTCTAGCGATGGGATTCCTGAGCCCGCTCAATCTGCTGTGGCTGGCCGGTTCGCTGGCCGTGCTGGTGCTTATCTACCTGCGCTCGCGCGCCCGGCTGACGGTCGAAGTGTCGAGCCTGATGCTGTTCGAGGAGCTTGGCGCGCCGGTGATCCAGCGCCGCATGCTGCGGCTCGACGCGCTGTTCTGGCTCGAGGCCGCGGCACTGTCGGCGCTGTCGCTGGCGCTGGCCGGACTTTACCTGCGGGTGATAGAGCCGGTCGCGACCCATCACACCCATGCCCTGGTGTTCGATCTGGGGGCTGCGATGGGCGCGCAAGACGGCCACGGCTCGCGGCTCGACCAAGCGCGCGCCGAGGCCCTGGCGATCGTCGCGCGGGCCCCGGCGGACACGCGCTTCAGCGTGATCGGCTACGCGCTCGACGCGGACGTGATGCATGCGGCCGGCGGCGATCGCAGCCTCACGCGGGCGGCGCTGGCGAATCTGCACGCGACCGCCGTGGCGCCGCGGCCGGCGGCGCTCAAGGCCGCGCTGATTCGGGCGCGCGAAGCCGCCGCGATCGATCTGTTCACCGATCGCCCGCCGTCGCCGGCGATGGTGGCCGACGTGCTCAGTCCGGCCCGCCTCGAGGTTCATCTGGTTGGCGCCGCGGCGGAAAACCTGGCCCTGGTTTCGCTCGATCCCGGCACGCCGGGAATCCGCAAGGGTCACTGCGTGATTCGCAGCTTCGCGCAGCATCCGATGGGCTCGACGCTGATTATCGAGAGCGATCACGGCGAGCGCCTGTCGCTGCCGATGGTTATCGAGCCTGAGGCTGAGGCGGTGGTGCCGTTCGGTCCGCTGGCCCGCGGCGGGCTGGTCCACGCCCATCTGGCCACGGTTGGCGACGCGCTCTCCGCCGACGACGATCGCTGGGCTTACGTCGCGCCGGGCGACGCGAAGAGCCGCGCCCTGGTGCTGTCGCCCGACCCGGCGGTGCGCGACGACCTGTCGCGAATTTTGCTCGGCATCAATCAGAATCTGACGGTCGCCGCCTTCGATCCCGGGCAATACCGGCGCGCGAGCGACGCGGCCGCCTACGAATTAATCGTGATGCACGACTGTTACCTGCCCGGACTCGATGCTCCTGCTTTGCTGTTGATTTATCCGCCCGCTGCGGGCGCGCGCGACCTCACGGTCACGGGCACTGTGGGAGCGGTTGAACTGGAGGATCGATCGGCGTCAGGGACCGCCGGCGAGACCCTGATGCTGGGCCGGGCGCGAGAACTTGCGCTACCCGCCGGCAGCGTGGTGCTCGCGCATTCGGCCGGCAATCCCGCCCACGGCGCGATCCCGCTGGCCGCGATGGTCGGCAACGGCGGTCAGCATCTCGGCGTCATCGCCTTCGACGTCCGCAACCATCTGCTGATGAATCCCGACGATCTCGAAGCGTTGCTGCTGACCGTCGAGCTGGTCAAACGGCTGACCGCGCCCGCGAATCTGCGGGTGGTGAACACCGCCAGTTACGTGACGATGGCCGCGCCCGGCGGCGCCACCCTGCTCGAACCGGACGGCAACGTCCGCAAGCTTGACGCCGATAGCTCCGGGCAAGTCGGGTTCATGGCGCTCGACGCTGGCCGCTATCGGCTCAAGGCGGCGGCCGGCGACACGTCGATCTATGCGAACTATTTCGATGAACAGGAATCCGACCTCGCGGCGCGCCCTGAGCTTGCTTCACCCACGCGGCCGCCGCCGGCGAATCGCGGCTCTGCGGCGCAGGCGATGACCAGCGGCGTGATGACGCTCAACGCCTGGCTGGTGGCGCTGGCGATGCTCGGGTTGCTGGTCGAGTCGTTGCTGTTGACACGCGACTGGTGGTGGCGGCGGGTCGCCTATCATGTTTGAACGGTCGCAACTGCTATGGCTGCTGATGCTGACGCCGCTGATTGCGGCGCCCGGCCTGGTGGCCTTCGGCCGCGGGCGGCGGCTGGGCGGCGCGCTGGAAGCGCTGGTCCGCGCGCTGACCTTCGGCGTTATCGTGCTGTTGCTGGCCGGACTGAAGTTTCCGGTCCGGGTCGGCGCCAACCATATGGCGGTGGTAGCGCTGGTTGACGAGTCGCGATCGATTGCTCCCGACCAGCGTGCCTGGATGCGGGAGCGAGTGGCCGATCTGGCGCGTGTCATGGACCCGGCGGATCGGCTGGCCGTGATCGATTTCGGCCGCGATACGCGCCTGGTCGCCCCGCTGGGCGATCCGCGCCTGCTCGGCGCGATCGACCAGCCGCTCGACGGCGGCGCGACCAACCTGGGCTCAGCGCTGACCACTGCGCTCGGAATTTTCCCGGCTGACGCCGAAAAACGGGTGGTGCTGCTGAGCGATGGCAACCAGACCGCAGGCAATGCGCTGGCCGAGGCGCCGGCGCTGGCGCAAGACGGCGTGCGAGTCTTCGCCGCTGCGCCGCCGCCCTCGAGCCTGCGACGGGTCGCGCTCACCGCGCTGCAGGTGCCCGACCCGGTGCGCGCCTATACCCGCTTCGCGCTGCGTCTCGATATCGAAAGTGAGGCGCGCGAGGCCTTGCCCGGCAAGCTCGTGCTGTACCGCAACGGCAAGCCGGTCGGCGCGCAGACGATGACCCTGCAACCCGGGCTCAATCGCTTCGAACTGCCCTACCAGATCGATCAGCCCGGCGCCTACGAGATGAGCGTTGGCCTGTCGGTTCCCGCGCCCGCCGTAACGATCAACCCGCGCGCCAGCACCTCGCTCTCGGTGCTCGGCACGCCGCGCATCCTGCTGGTCGCAATCACGCCGAGCAAGAGCGTGGTCGACGCGCTCAAGCTGCGCCATTACGAGGTCGACGTGATGGCGCCGTCGGCCTTGCCCGAGCGTCCGCAAGCCTACCTCGACTACCAGGCCGTGATCCTGGCCGACGTTACCTCGGCCACCGTCAGCCCGGCGGCGCAAAGTGCGCTTGACCACTACGTGAGCGACTTCGGCGGCGGCCTGATCGTGACCGGGGCGGCGATGCTGGATGGCGGTTTCAAGGGCAGCGAACTCGAGAAGGCGCTGCCGGTCCGCTTCCGGCCGCAGCCGCCGCCGCCCACGCGCGAGCCGATTGCGGTCTATCTATGCATCGACCGATCGAATTCGATGAGTTACAACTCGCGCGATCCTGAGGTCCGCGACGGTGAGCGGATTCGCTACGCCAAGCGCGCCGCAATCGCGCTGCTGAACCAGCTCGACGACACCGACTTCGTCGGCGTCATCGCCTTCGACTCGCAGCCCTACGTGCTCTCTCATCTGCGGCCGCTGGGCGAGGACCGCGCTCAGCTGGTGCAGCGGATCGAGCGATTGGAGCCGGGCGGCGGCACCGATTTCAAGGAAGCCCTGGAAATCGCCGAGCGCGAAATCGTCGCGAGCGGGCTGGCGGTTCGCCAAGTCATCCTGCTCACCGACGGCGACACCAACCGCGAGTATCATGACCATGACAACCTGATGGCCGCTTACGCTCACGAAGGCATCCCGGTCTCGACCATCCGCATCGGCCCCGACCTCGCCAATCTGCGCCTGCTCAAGGATTTCGCCAGCATCACCGGCGGGACCTTCTACCGGGTCGGCGATATCGAGAAACTGCCGCAGCTACTGGTCCATCTGACGCAGCGCGCCAGCAACCGCAAGCGCCACGACCGGGCTATCGAGAGCGGCGATCCGAGCACGATTCTGAGCGGCATCGCGCCCGGCCAGATCCCGGCGATCGACTATGCTGCCGAAGCCGACGTCAAGAACGGCGCCGAGGTCCCGCTCCGGCTCCGCCACGGCGGCAAGACCCAGCCGCTGCTCGCCACCTGGCAATATGGTCTGGGACGGGCAGCAGTGTTGATGGCCGATCCCGACGCGCTGACCTCGCTCAGTTGGGTACGCTGGAACCGCTATGCGGAATTCTGGTCGCAACTGGTGAGCTGGGTGATGCGCCAGGGCAGCTCGGGACCGTTCGATTTGCGTATCGCGGATCGGCCCGACGGGGTGAGAATCGAGGCCCAGAAGGCCGATTCCGCGCCGGTCGCAGGACTCTACTGTCGCATCGCCGGCGGCCCGATCGTGCTCGATGTCGCCATGAGCCAGGTCGATAGCGCGCTCTATCGCGGCGAGGCCGGGACGCTGCCGCCCGGCGCCTACACCGCCACCCTGATGCTGAAGGCCAATGACCTCGAGCAGGCGCTCGAGCGCCAGCCGTTTATCGTCGCCCCGGTGGCCGCCGACGCGGCGGAGCTGAAGCTGCGCCCCCCGGATATCGATCTGTTGCGCAATCTCGCCGCCGCCACCGGCGGCGCACTGAGCGTCGCCCCCGCCGAGGTGCTCAAGCGGCGCGGTGCGACGGTTACCGACTACCGCAGCGCGGCGCCCTATCTGCTGCCGCTCGCGATCCTGCTGCTGCTGGGATCGATCCTCGTCCGCCGCCGCCTGGTAATCGGCTAGCTTCCGGAGACCTTCGCTGTGCACGACGCCGGACTCAAGCGCTGTCCGTGGGCGGTAAGCGAGTTGTCGCTCACCTACCACGATCGCGAGTGGGGCGTGCCGGTGCACGACGATCGGACGCTGTTCGAGTTCCTGATTCTTGAGGGGGCGCAAGCCGGACTGAGTTGGGAGACGATTCTGCGCAAGCGCGAGAACTATCGCGCCGCCTTCGCCGGGTTCGATCCCGCGGCGGTCGCGCGCTTCACGGCGCGGCGTCTCGAACGGTTGATGGCCGACCCGGGGATCGTACGCAACCGGCTGAAGATCACCGCCGCTATCGGCAACGCCCGCGCGTTTCGTCGGATCCAGCAAGAGTTCGGCAGCTTCGAGGCGTTCGCGTGGCGCTTCGTCGGCGGCCGTACCCGTCGCAATGCCTGGCGCGCCGGCAAGTCCGTACCGGCCACCAGCGCCGCGTCCGACGCGATGAGCAAGGAGCTTATCCGCCGCGACTTTCGCTTCGTCGGCTCAACCATCTGCTACGCGTTTATGCAGGCGGTCGGGATGGTCAATGACCACCTGGTCGATTGCTTCCGTTACTCGCAGGTGGGAAGGCAAGCGCCCCGCTAATCAGATCGCCGCGCGGCGAGCGCTCGCCGATTTGAACAATCCTGAGGGCGACGATCGCCCGGCGATTAACTTTCGGCGCCGGCGACGCCCAATTCGGCCAATTGCTCGGCCCCCTGATGGAGCCGCCATCGGTCAATCGCTTCGATATTGAAGCGCCAATCGCTGCCAATCTTGAAGCCGGGCAGTTGGCCCTTCTTGAGCAAACGGTAGATGGTCGAACGATGAACCCGCAGGTAGTCGGCCAATTCGTTCACGGTAAGGACTTTCGCGCTGTCTGCCATCTCTAGTTCATTCCTCTTCTGGTATCGGGACCAAGCCCAACAAAATCACACTAGTCTCTAAAGTGCCACAGGTTGAGATAATGGGCCTATCTAAAACATAACAGAGCCTGCTTGACGCTTTCAAACGATACTACAACCAGGCTACCGTGCGCTAGCCCCTGAATCTCGAAAGTCTCAAGCCAAATTATGTCTATCACACTTTTTAGCGTCCTAGAACATCTCTAGCCGGGTTTGAAAGGGCTGGAAACGCAATTTTCCCTGGATACTTATCCAATGTTCTCGAAAAATCGGCTTCATTCCTTATCTTTTCCCCGTTGAAGGGACAGAATGGTGGAGCAAGCAGGCGTTGAGCGGCCTTATTCGACGCCGCGGCGCGCAGATGTCGGCAAACCTGCGAATCGGAACCTCGGGCTTCAGCTATCGTGAATGGCTCGGCGCTTTCTACCCGGCCAAGCTGCCGGGAAATCAGATGCTGGCCTATTACGCACAGCGGATGCCGACCGTGGAAATAAACTACACCTTCCGCGCGATGCCCAAGCCCGCGATGCTCGAGCGCTGGGCGGCGGCCACTCCCGATTCGTTCCGCTTCGCCCTCAAGGCGCCCGAACGGATCACCCATCGCGCCCGGCTGGCCGATACCGGCGAGGCGATCGATCGGTTCGCCACGGTTGCCAAGAGCCTCGGCGAGCGACTCGGCCCGATCCTGTTTCAGCTCCCGCCCGATTTCACAGCCGACCTCGATCGCCTGAAGGATTTTTTGAGCATGCTCAACGGCCGTTTGCGCGCCGCTTTCGAGTTTCGCAATCGATCGTGGTTCAGCGCTGCGACCTTTCAGACGCTGCGTGATTTCGGCGCCGCGCTGTGTATCGCCGAGAGCGAAAAAATCGTCACCCCGGTCGAGAGGACCGCGCCCTTCGTCTACCTGCGGCTGCGCAAGCCCGACTACGACCGCGATTCGCTGGCGCGCTGGGCGGACCAGTTGCAGCGGCTGGCCGGTGATGACAGCGAGATTTACGTATACTTCAAGCATGAGCTCAGAGCCCCCGAACTCGCCGAAACCCTCGCCCGGCTCGTCGCCGATCGCGACCGGCTCCGCTAACGCGGCGCTGCCGCCGGGCGAGTATCGCTACGAGCTGCGACGCGAGGGGCGGCTGGTCGCGATCGAAGAGCTGCGGCTGGCGGGAAATCGCCTGAGCGGCGTGCGGCGCTCCAGCGAGGGCGGCGACCGCTTCGAGGTCGAGGCCGAACTGGACGGCGCCGGACTGGTGAAGAGCGCGATTCTGCGCTACAGCCGCGGCCCGTTCTCACGCAGCGCCAGCTACCAGGCGGGCGACGACTTCCTGCGCGGCTCGTTGAATTCGCTCGGCGGGCGCAGCGACCTGGTGGTCAAGCTCGGGCGCTTCCGCGAAATCGACGCCGACCTGATCCTGTTCAAGGCGCTGATCATCGCTCACGCCCGGGCCCGCGGGCAGGCGCGCTTTACCGGCCGCGTCGCGAGCCTCCATCCCGGCACGCTGGCAGCCGCCACCCACAAGCAGACCTATCGGCAGCTCGACGCGCGCGGACTCACCTGGAGCTATGAGCCGCGGATGGGCGACGCCGAGACGATCGAGATCGACGAGCGCGGCGTGATCCTGCGGATGCGCGACAACCGCGGGCTGGAGAGCGTGATGGTCAAGGCGCCGGGTCTCGACCCGGCTGCCGGCTCACGGTGACAGGAAGGGTTGCGCCGGCGCGCCGGCCTGCGCGGGCTTGACGCTCGCCGGCATCTTGCAATCGCCCTCGAACTGCGCGCCTTCGCGCAGCACCAGGCTGGGCGTGGTCAGCGTGCAATGGACGCGGGCGGTAGGCAGCAGCTCGATCCGCTCGCGCGCCGTGGCTTCGCCGCTGAGGCGCCCGGCGACCGTCAGCCGGGTGGCGGAAAGCTTGGCCGTCACCACCGCGCCCTCCGCGATCAGGATTTCGTCGCCGCTGATATCGCCTTCGGCTTCGCCCTCGATTTTGACCGGGGCGCGAAAACTGAGCGTGCCCGAGATCTTGGTGCCCTTGCCGATACGCGACTCGAAGCCACCGTCAGTACTGATTGCCGCCATAAAAACTCCCCACTGCGAGCGCGAGCGCGCATCACTATGACGCGGACGCCTTGCCAGAGCAATCGCAACCGTTATCGATTGTTCACCGCGCCGGCGCGTCCGCTGCGGGCTGGGGCGCGGGTTTGCTAACATGGATTGCCGTGATGGATCGCGCCGAAAATGCCGCCGTGCTCGATCTGCGGGGACTCAAGTGTCCGCTCAACTGGGCTCATGCCAAGGTGCGGCTCGAGACCATGGCGCGCGGCGCGGCGCTCGATCTGATCCTCGACGATCCGCGCAGTATCCGCGATATCCCGCGCGCTGCCGAGGCCGAGGGCTATGCGGTCGGCGAGCCGCGGCGCGACGGCGCGGCGTGGCGGCTGCGGATCGAGAAGTGATAGCGCCCCGGGAATCGCTAGAGCATCATGCGCACCCGGTCGCTCAGGCGGCCGATCAATCCGGCCTGCGCCACTGAAGCCCGGGTCACCAGCGGAATCGATCCCTCGTTCTTGCCGTTGACCATCACCTGCAGCTCGCCAACCGCGACCCCTTTGGCGATCGGCGCAACCAGGTATTTGCTCTTGAACGACGCCGCCAGGCTCACCTTGCTCTCCTCACCGCGGCCGACCGTGATGTAGGGGCTGGTCTGCGGCCCGATCGCGATCTCGCGCGCCGCTCCCTCGTAAACCCGCAACGTCGCCGGCGCGGCCTTCTGCCAATCGGGCTGGACCGTCACGAAGGTGTTGAAGGCCCAGTTGAGCAGCTTCTCGGTCTCGGTGCGCCGCTTCTCCATGCTCGGCGTGCCCATCACGGCCGAGATCAGCAGCATCCCGTTGGCGTGCGCGGTCGCCACCAGATGGAAGCCGGCTGCCTGGACATGGCCGGTCTTGAGGCCGTCGACGCGCGAGTCGTAAAACAGCAGGGTGTTGAAGTTGCGCTGATGGATGTTGTCGAAGGTGAATTCCTTGGTGCCGGTGTACTTGACGGCGTCGGGAAATTGCTCGATCACGATATGCGCCAGCTTCACCATGTCGGCGGCGGTGGTGTACTCGCCGTCCATCGGCAAGCCGTCGGGATTGGCGAAATGGGTCTCGGTAAGGCCCAACTCCTTGGCCGTGCGGTTCATCTCTTCGGTAAACGCCTCGGTGCTGCCGGCCTGATACTCGGCCAGCGCCACCGCCGCGTCGTTGCCCGACGAAACCATCAGGCCGTAAAGCAGTTGCTCGACCGGGACCCGCTGGCCGAGGCCAAGGAACATATGCGACACGCTCCGATCGACCGACAGGCGCCAGGCCTTCTCGCTGATCGTGACCGGCGTGGTGAGCTTGAGCCGCCCGTCGCGCAGCGCCTTCAGGGTCAGGTAAAAGGTCATGATCTTGGCGAGGCTCGCCGGCTCCATCTTCTCGTGCTCATTGTAGGCGTAGAGCACGGTGCCGGAATGCGCCGCGATCAGCATCGCGGCCCTGGCCTCGAGCGCAAACGGCGCGGGACGATCGCCCAGCACGTGGATCTGATTGAGCGGGATTTCCGGGACCGGCTCGGCGGCGGCATGGTGCCGGGCATGAGACCGGGCGGCGGCGTTGGTCGTGAGCCCGGAAACTCCAGCGCCCGCCAGCAACAGCAACATCAGAATTACGATGATCGATCTGCGCTTTGACACCTGACCTTCCTACCTCGCGAAACAATCTGCGACATCTATAAAGCTATGGCGCGCCGCCGGGACGAGCAAGCGATGCCCGTAACGAGCGTTCACAGCCATCGGCCTGCGCGCTGAAATTTGCCTCGTCGCGGATTTCCGCATAAAAAGGGCCGCGATGGACCTGTCGGTCGTCCTGCCCGTGATCAATGAGCGCGACAACCTGCGCGAGCTCATCCCGCAGCTCAGCGCGCTGGCCGCGCGCCTGCGCCTGACGCACGAGGTGATCGTGGTCGACGGCGGCTCGACCGACGGCACCCAGGTGACCGCCACCGAGCTCGGGGCCCGGGTGGTCAAAGAGCGGCGGCGCGGCTACGCCGGCGCGCTCGAAACCGGCTTCGACGAAGCGCGTGGCGACTACCTGCTGACGCTCGACGCCGACATGTCGCACGACCCGGACTTCGTCGCCAAGCTGTGGCGGGCGCGCGAGCGCAGCGACATCGTGATCGCCTCGCGCTACGTGCACGGCGGCGTGGTTTACACCTCGCTGGTGCGCAATCTGTCGAGCCGCCTGCTCAATCGCGTGCTGCGCCGGATGCTGTCGATGCCGGTGCGGGACCTGTCCAGCGGTTTTCGGCTCTATCGGCGGGCGGCGCTGCAGGATCTGCATCTCGCGGGGCGCAACTTCGAGGCCCTCGAGGAAATCCTGGTGACCGCCTACAACCGCGGCTTCAGCGTCGCCGAAGTACCGTTCACCTATTTTCCGCGCGGCAGCGGACGCTCGCATGCGCGGCTGATCCGCTTCGGGCTGGACCTCGCGCGCTCCGCCGTACAGCTCTGGAAGCTGCGCAACTCGCTGGCCGCGGCCGATTACGAAGAGCGCGCGTTTTACAGCATCATCCCGCTCCAGCGCTATTGGCATCGCCGCCGCCATCGCATCGTCACCCGCTGGGCCCGCGGCGCGCATCGCGTGCTCGACATCGGCTGCGGTTCCAGTATCGAGACGCAGAGCTTCAACTACGCCATCGGCATCGACTTGAGCCTGGAGAAGATGCGCTTTATGCGCCGTTACGCGATCCCGGTGGTCCAGGGCTCGGCCTTCGCGCTGCCGTTTCGCGACCGGAGTTTCGATTGCGTGGTCTGCTCGGAGGTGATCGAGCACGTACGCTTCGACGAAGCGCTGTTCGACGAGATGAGCCGGGTGCTGAGGCCGGGCGGTACGCTGGTGATCGGCACGCCCGACTACGCGCGCGCGCAATGGCGGACGATCGAGGCGCTTTACCGGGCGCTGGCGCCGAGCGGCTACCAGGATGTCCATCTGATGCATTACACGCGCGAGAGCCTGGGCGGAACCCTGGTCCGGCACGGCTTCGTGCATGAACAGGACGAGTACATCGCGGGCGCCGAGTTGATCATGCGCTGGAGCAAGCCGGCAGCGGCCGCGGCCGGCGGCGCCTAGCCCGCGGCATCGGTCTGCTATTGCGCCCGGCGCGGCAAGCCGCATTAATCTCCGTCGTGGCCTCCTTCCTCGTTTTCGCCGAACTATGCCAGGCGCTTAGTCAGACCCAGAGCCGGCTCCAGATGGCCGAGCTGGTGGGCGATTTCCTGGCCACCCTGGATGCCGCCGAAGCGGTAATCGCGGCGCGCTTCACGGTCGGGCGCGCGATTGCGCAGGGTGACGAAAGCCGGCTCAAGGTCTCGGGCCGCGCGATCTGGAAGATCGTGGCCGCGATGACCGGAGCGGCCGACCAGGGCGAGGAGATCTTCGCCGCGGCGACCGATTTCGGCGAAGCGATCGAAATTGCGATGCGCCTGCGCGCCGACGAGCCGCCGCCGACCCTGACCATCGCCGAGGTCGAGCGACGCTTCACCGCCATCGCCACGATCGAGGGCCGCCAATCGCGCGCCCGCAAGCTCGAGGCGATGCGCGAGCTGCTGGCGCTCGCCACCGCGCTCGAAGCCAAGTATCTAACCAAGATTCTGATCGGCGAGATGCGTCACGGCGTCAGCGAAGGGCTGATGCTCGAAGCGATCGCCAGGATGGCGGCGCGGCCGGTCGCGGAAGTCCGCCGGCTGCATATGCTGGAGGGCGACCTCGGCCGCGTGGTCGGAATCCTGCGCGGTGCGGCGCCCGCCGCGGCTGAGCGGCGCGAAAGCGTCCGCCCGCTCAAGCCGATGCTCGCGCATCCGGTGCGCGACGTGGCCGCAGCGTTCACGGCGCTCGGGCCGGAGCTGGCGCTCGAACACAAGCTCGACGGCGCGCGCGTCCAGATCCATTGCCTGCGCGACGGCGTGCGGATCTTCTCGCGCCGCCTCAACGAGATCACGCCGAGCCTGCCCGAAGTGGTTTCGGCGGCGAGCCCGCTCATCGAGCGCGGTGCAATTTTCGACGGCGAGGTGATCGCGGTCGATGGCGGCGGCCGGCCGCTGGCTTTCCAGGAGCTGATGCGCCGCTGGCGCCGCGTCCGCGAGGTCGCGCGTCTGCAAGCCGAGCAGCCGGTCAAACTGTTTCTGTTCGACCTGCTGGCGCTCGATGGCACGCTGCTGATCGATCGCCCGTACACGGAGCGGTTCGCGCGGCTGAGCGAAGTCGCCGCCGGCGCCGGCCTCGAACTGGTCGGGCGTATCGTGCCGGCCTCGCTGGCCGAGGGCGAGCGCTTTTTTGAAGCGGCGATCACCGCCGGCCATGAAGGCGTGATGGCGAAGTCGCTCGGGAGCCATTACACGCCCGGCGTGCGGGGGCGCGGATGGCTCAAGATCAAACGGGCCAGGACCCTCGACCTGGTGATCGTCGCCGCCGAATGGGGCTACGGACGGCGGCACGGATGGCTATCGAATTACCACCTCGCGGCCCGTGACGAGCCGGGCGGCCGCTTCGCCGAAGTCGGCAAGACCTTCAAGGGGCTGACCGACGAACAGTTCCGCGAACTCACCGAACGTTTGCTGGCGCTCAAGATCGAGGAGACCGCCGGCGTGGTCGCAGTGCGGCCCGAGCTGGTGGTCGAGGTCGCCTACAGCGATATTCAGCGCAGCCCGCAGTACGCGGACGGGATGGCGCTGCGGTTCGCGCGGATCGTGGCGATTCGCGACGACAAGAGCGCCGCCGAGGCCGATACCGTCGCGACGATGCGGGGCGAGTTCGAGCAGCAGGTGGTGAAGCCGCTGTAAGGCGGCGCGCTTCAGTAGGTCAGCCGGCGGACCAGCGCCTCGGCGATCAGCAGCAGCATCGCGGCGACGATAAAGTAGGCGCTGAGCGATACGCGATGCTCGAAGGTCGGGCGGCTCATCCCGACTTCATCGGGCGAAGGATTCAGACGGCCGTTGGTCGCGGTCGCCAGGGTCTCGAGCAGACCGTAGTTGGGCTCCGGCCGCGGCAGTTCAGCGTCCACCGCGGGACTGACCGCATAGGCCAGCGGCGGCAGCACCTGCGCCTTGGCGCCGAGCGATTTGAGCGCGATGTGATAGGTGCCCGGATGGGCGGCTTCGATGCTCCCAGCCAGCTCGCCCGGCACGTTCTGAGTGAGCAGCGCCTGGACCTTGCTGCCGTCGGGCCGCGTAACGGTCGCGGTCAGCATGTCGGGCGTGCGATGGCCGGGGGCGGTATCGTAGTCGACCAGCCGCAGGTTGATGCGGCCGTTGTCGTAGCCCAGCGCGGCGGCGAATTGCTGCTCGGTGGGCGGCACCGGCGGCGTCATCCAGCCGAGCAGCCGATCCCATAGCGGCACGAAGAAATCGTTGCGAATCCATGAGCCGGACCAGCGCCCGCTCGCGTCGGTGGTAATCGCCAGCGCCTTGCCCGCGCCATAGCGCCAGCTCGCGATCAGCGGCTCCTGGCTGCCCTGGCGAGTGACATAGAGACTTAACGTCGCGCGCGGCTTGAGCTGGGTCGAGACGAAGCCCAGGATCGGCGGCAACTGTCGCGCCGCGAGCTCCTTGAGCAGCGGGTCGGGGCGCACGGCGTGCGGGACGAACTGCTTCTCGACCATCGTGGCCTCGCCGCCATGCTGTTTGACGTCGTTCAGAAAGATGCGCGGCAGGCTGGCGGCGCTGTCGGTCTGATAAAAACCGCCGCCGCCGTAGTGGCTGATGGCCTGCAGAAGTTGCACGTTGGCCTCGGTGCCGACCGCGATGGTCGAGACTGAGATGTCGCCGTCGTGATGCATGCTGGCGACCAGATCGTAGTACATCACGGCGCTGCCGCCGGTCTCGCCGTCGGTCAGGATGACGACGTGGCGGGTCGAAGCGGTACTGGCGGCGAGCATGCGCTGGGCCTGCTCGATCGCCGGCAGCAGGTAGGTGGTGCCCTGGGCGCGCAAGCGATCGATCATCTGGTCAAAGTAGGGGCGTGCCTTGGCCAGGGTTTCGAGCGGTACGACCACGAACGGCTGCGAGTCAAAACCGATGACCGCGATCAGATCGTTATTGCCCATGGTTTTGAGCACGGTGCGAGCGGCCGCCTTGGCGTATTCGAGTTTGTCATTGCGGCCCATCGAACCGGATTTATCGATAATCAGCACCAGCGCGCGCTGGCGTTGGCGATGCTGCGGCGGCTTCATGATCACCGGCATCGCCGCCGCCACCGGACTGCCCTCATAGCCGCCCAGCCCGAAGCTCTGATCGCCGCCGATCATCGCCAGCGAGCCGCCGCCCGAGACGTAACGGACCAGCGCCTGCTGGGCCGCCGCCGTGAGCCGCGCACGCGGCACGTTGTTGAGCAGGATCGCCTCGTAGTCCTTCAAGTTGGTGTTGCCGTACTGGCCCGAGGCCAGCACCACGACCTCGGGCTCCAGCCCGATGCGCTTGACCACGGTTTGAAGATAGCTCGCATCGCGCATGCTGTCGGTCAGGATCAAAACTTTGTGGCGCGCGCCGATGCCGACGAAACCCTCTCGCGAGTCGTTCTCCTCGTAGCGATCGAGCGCCGGGTTGGCCGGCTTGAAGATCGCGCGATAGGCGACCAGCCCCGACTTGCTTGGCGCGACGCTGAAATCGAACCGCTCCTGACCGGGTACCAGCGTGACGGCGCGCTGCTGCAGGAGCTTGTTGTCCTCGTAGAGCGCGATGGTGCCGGCAGCCGGCGCGCCACCCAGGTTGGTCATCGTGACGCCCAGCGCAAACGGCGCCGCCTTCGCCATCGCGGGCGGCAGGCTGAGTTCGGTCATCGCGACGTCGGGAACCTTGCCGGCGCCGGGCGGGGTGAAGATATCGAGTTTGATATGGGCGGCGTTGAGCGCGCCGATAACGCGGGTGGCGTCGCCGCGAGTCTCCCAGCCGTCGGTTATCAGCACCACCCGGCCGTTGCGCACCGCCGGGTCGGCGGCCAGGCGCTCGAGCGCGCGCTCGAGGTCGGTGGCCTGCGGATTACATTGTGCACACGGCGTCGCTTTCGAGAGCTCGGCGATCACCTTGCCGGCGCTCACCGCGACCGGATCGGCGCCGAAGATCCAGGCCGGGTCGCCCGGCGCCAGTTTGAATCCGTCGCGCAGCAGGCTGGCGCTCCAGCCGCGCATCGCGTCCGTCATGCTGGCCGACATATCGACCATCACCGGCCGGGTTTTGCCGATCGAATGGGTGACGGTTTGGGGATCGGCGAGCGCTATCACGAACAAGCCGAGCACCATCCCACGCAGCAGCGGACCGCCGACGCGGCGAATGGTCTCGACCCGCAACAGTGACCAGATCAGCACCGCGCCGACCGCGAACATCAGGTAGAAGGCGCCGGGATGCGTGAACTGGAGATTCTCCAGGTACGGCTGCAGGCCGGCCGGTATCAGATGGGCGGCGAGCTTCATGACGCCGCCATCGGCGCGCGGCGGCGCCGGTAGATTACGACCGCCTCGAGCATCGCCAGCACCAGGATCGCATCGAGCAGATCCGCGGTCAGCGGGGCCTTGTCGACCGACAGCGTTTGCGCGAACCCGCCGCCGCCGGGGCCTTCGAGATGCAGCCGCGGCGCGTGGGCCAGGTCGGAGACGCCGAGATCGTCGAGATTCACCGCCCGCAGATTCTTCTCGCCACCCGCGCTGACCAGCTGGTAGACGCCCTGGGCAGCGGTATCAGTGAACACCGTCCCGGCGGTCACGTCGATGGCACTGCCCGACGGCAGCACGATGCGCTCGATCCCCGCTGGTACCTGCCAGGGCTGGCCGGTGCGCAAGCCGCCGCTCTCCGAGCCGAGCCCGGCCAGGTAACTCAGCATGTTCAGCGTCAGGATCGACATCGGCAGGTTCTTCCGTCCCAGGTACGGGAAGGGATTGAAGCCGGTGGCGACGAAGCGATGGCCGTTGCGCACCCCGCGCATCACCAACGCTCCCGACGGACCGGTCGCCACCGGCTTCATCCATCGATGTACGCCGAAGAACTCGCCGAGGCGCGGATTCAGCAGGCGAAAGTTGACCGCGTCGGTCAGCGGGTCGGTGGTGTTCCAGCCGGTGATCGAGAGGCGCGCGGCGGGCCGGATGGTGAAGCCGAAAACCGGGTCGTCCGGCGGCGGCATCACCAGCAGCGTGTTGACGCCGGGCAGCTCCTTGGGCACGGCGTACTCGAAAATCGCGACATCGGCGCTGGTCAGATCCTGGGGCGTATAGGCGTCAGGCCGGCGCGTGATGACCTTCACGCCGGGGAGCCGGTCGAGCCCCTTCGCATCGCCAGGCGCCGGACTCACGAACAACACCGAGATCGCCCGCACCGCGCCGGCCGTCGCCCAGGCCGTGTTATCGAGCGGGAAGCCGTCGGCCGGTTCGAGCTGGGCCTTGTAGACCTCGGCCGTGCGCAGCGAGGGGAAGTCGAGCGCGCCGATTTCGTCGGCCGCCAGATGAGTCTCGGCACGCGCCAGCACGGTTTTTCCGGCGCTGACCGTGACCGTGAAGGTCTGCGGCGCGGGGCCGAAATTCGCCACCGCGACATGCGCATGCAAGGTCGGCGAGGCGAACGACTCGCGCCGCAGCGTGAAGCTGCCGAGCGCGCCATTGGCCAGCGGCGCATCGAAGGGCCGCGCGACCAGGCGCGGCGGGGTGGGCTGCGCCACCGCGTAGGCGCCCGCGTAGTAGACGCCGTTGAGGCGGCGGTCGGCGAGCAGCCCGGTCATCAGATCCTTGAGCGCGCCCGGATCGCTCGAGGCATCGGTGACGTTGACCGCGGCCAGCGCGCGGCGCGCCGCGGCGAACGAGCTCAGCGGCGCGGCCAGTTGATGCGGTTGCGGGGCGCTTACGTAGACCGTTACGCGGGCCGGGAAGTGCTGTTCGCCCAGCAGTTGCCGGAGATGGGCGACGGCGGCGACGAAGCGCGTCGAGCCGTCGGGCGTGCGGGCCTGCATCGCCGCCGAGTTATCCAGCACCACCGCGAAATTCTGATCGCGATGGACCACGTAAGGACCCGCCGCGGCCAGCACCGCGAGGCACAGGATCAGCAGCTCGACGAAGAACAGCCAGTCCAGCCACGGCCGTCCGCCGAAGCGTTTGCTATGGGTAGCGCCGAGCGCCCGGTAAGCCATCACGCTCGAAATCCGCACCCGGCGCGGCCGCTCGCGAGTGAGATAGGCGACCAGCAGCAGCGGCGTCAGGGCGAACAGCGCCAGCGCGCCCGGGTAGAAGAATCCCATCGCCGGCACGTCAATGAACCAGGCCCAGCTCGCTCACCGCGCGCAGGAAAAATTCGTGGAAATCGGTGCCGGTGACATACAACACGTAATGCAGCCCGTTGCGAAAGCAGAAGGTCTTTATCTCGCGCGACAGGCGCAGCATGCTCTGATGATGCTGTTCGCGTTCGCGCGCGCCGACCACGACCCGCACCGACTCGCCGCTCTCCGCGTCGACCAGCTCGACGTCGCCGTCGAGCCCCGAGCCGTCGAGCTCGCCGCGGCCGAGGATCTGCACGGCGGTCACGTCCATGTTGGCGGCGGTGAACAGGCCCAGCCCACGCGTCACCGAGTTGGGCATCATCAGGTAGTCGGAAATCAAGAAGACCTTGCCGGCGCGCCGGATAGTAACCAGCTCGTTGGCCAAGGCGTGCGCGAGATCGAGCTGGCCGGCGGGTTTGACCGGCGCCAGCGAGCGCGCGAGATCGACGATTCGATGGCGTCCGAGCACCATCCCGGGCGCCGCCGGCACCCCGCTGCCCGCCAGCACGCGGATCATCACGCGGTCGCCCGAGGACAGCGCGACGTAGGCCAGCGCCAGCGCGGTGGCGATCGCCAGCTCGAACTTGCGGTCCGGCGCCGGCAAGCCCATCGAGGCGCTGGCATCGACGAAGATATAGGTCAGCAGATCCTCTTCTTCGGCAAACAGCTTGATGTAGAGCTTGTCGGTGCGGCCGTACAGGCCCCAATCGATGAAGCGGAAATCGTCGCCCAGCGAGTAGTGACGATAATCGTTGAACTCGAGCGAGGAGCCGCGCCGCGGCGACCGATGGCCGCCCTTGCCGAGCCCCGCATACTCGCGCCGGGTCTTGATGCGCAATTGCTCGAGACGGGCGAGAAAATCGGAGCTGAATTCCTGCGGCAGTCCGAGCATCGGCTACGCGCGCGGCCGTTTGACGCGCTTCATGACCTGTTCGAGGATCGACTCGGTGGCGACGTTCTCGGCCTCGGCCTGGAAGTTGCGCAGCAGGCGATGGCGCAGCGCGGGGATGACCGCATCGTCGATATCTTCGTAGGAAACGCTGACCCGGCCGTCGAGCAGCGCGTTGACCTTGCCGCACAGGATCAGGGCCTGCAAGCCGCGCGGGCTGGGACCGAAGCGCAGGTACTGCGAGACTTCGGGCATCGCGCCGGGAGCGTTCGGCGTGCAGCCGCCGATAATCGCGATCGCGTAGCGCTCCAGCGGCTCGGCCACGATCACCTCGCGCACCAGGGTCTTGAGCGTTTCGATCTGCTTGGGCGCCGATGAGCCTTCGAAGATCGAGTGCGTCACCGGGACCTTTGCGCCGGTGGTGCGCTGCATGATTTCGCGCAGCTCGTCGGGCTTGGGCGAGGTCATCACGACCTTGAACAGAAAGCGGTCCATCTGCGCCTCGGGCAGCGGATAGGTGCCCTCGAGCTCGATCGGATTCTGCGTCGCCAGCACGATAAACGGCACATCGAGCTTGTAGGTCTCGCCGAACACGGTGACCTGATGCTCCTCCATCGCTTCCAGCACGGCCGACTGGGTCTTGGGCGTGGCGCGGTTGATTTCATCGCCCAGGATCATATGAGCGAAGATCGGCCCGGGCCGGAAGCTGAACTCGCGCCGGCCGTTGCTCTCGGCCAGGACCTGCGTGCCGATAATGTCCGACGGCATCAGGTCGGGCGTGAACTGGATGCGTTTGAAGCTGAGTCCAAGCGCGTCGGCCGCGGTCTTGATCATCAGCGTCTTGCCCAGGCCCGGGACGCCTTCGACCAGCACGTGGCCGCCGCTGAAGAGCGCGGTCAGGACCTTGCGGATGACATGTTCATGGCCGACGATGATGTGGCCGATCTCAGCTTCCGCGCGGCTGAAGGTCTTGCGGAACTCAGCGACGCGCGCGTCGGGGGACATCTGTGGAGCGGCTCCCATCCCTTCTCCTTCCTGGCTATCGAATCAGGTCGCGATAACGAGGCGGCACCAGTTGCTGCTCGTTGGGGGCGACCTCCAGCGGACGACTCTCGTTGAGCGGTACGTTGACGTAGGGGGTAGTGGCGCGCGGACCGCTCGTATCAAGCATCAACTTTCCGCCCTTGGCAGACGACGCGGCGATCGCCTCGGGCAGACGGAACAGTACGTAGCGCGCATCGCGGATCGCGATCTTCGGACCATGCTCGCCCGGCTGGTAGAAATGCTGGTAGGCGACCGATGCCGGGAACTCTCCGAGATGGGTATCGCCCCTGGTACCGCCCGGCGTGGTGCCGTTCTGATCGCCGGGCTTCGGGCCGTTCTGTTTCTGATCGCCGCCGGCGCCGGGCTGATTCAGCTTGCCGCCCTTGCCGTTGTGGTCGGCCGAGGCCAGGCGCTTATTGCCGGTCTTGTCGGGCTTGTAGCCAGTGCCAGGCTGCTTGCCACCGGGCTGATTTTTGGGGCCGGGATTTTTCGCATGTTCGGCCTGGAGCTGGGCCTGCGCCTTTGCGATCTCATCCTGCAGCTTGGCGAGCTGCTGGTTGGTCTTCTGGTTCTGGCCCTGTTTGGGGCTGGCGTTAGCCTTCTGCTGCGAATTCTGATCGTTGCCCGAACCCTTGCCGCTGCCGCTCCCTGAGCCTTTGCCGGCGCCCTGGCCCTTGCCGGCGCCCTGGCTCTTGCCGCCGCCGCCGTTGCCATTGCCCGCGGCGCTTTTCGCCTCGCCGTTGGCGGTGCCGCTGCCGCTGGTCGACTTGCCGCTGTGATTTTTCGCCGACTGATTCTTAGGGGTTTTGCCGGGCGGCGGCGACTGCTTTTGCTTAGGCGGTGGTGGTTGCTGCTGCTGTTGTTTGAGCTGGTTGGTGAGATCGGCGAGCTGCTGGAGCTTTTGCTCGGTTGGAAGTTTGGAGCTCTCGACCCGTTCGGTCGCGGCGATAATCTCCTGCGCCGGGCCGTTGCCGGTTGCGGTATTGCTGATTTCGCGCGCCAGCTCGACCAGCTTGCGCGCCGCGAGCTGATCGGGCGTGACCCTGCGCACCATCGCCAGCGTGGCCAGCGCCACCAGCACCAGGGCGGCGGCGGTGAAGATCGAAGAGCGGCCGAGCGCTGCGCCCAGTTCGAAGCCGAACGCGCGCGCGGGATCGAACGAGGCCAGCAGGGTCGAGACCCGGCGCCATAGCACCGGGAAGAGCGCGCCGCGATCTGCGGCCGCGGGCTGCTGCGGATCGTTGAGCGCGGCCAGCGTCAGGACTTCCTGATGGCCGCCGACCGCATCGTCGACCTGCCCGGCGGCGGCCACGAAGTCGGTGCGGCGCCATGCGAGCCAGCCGCGGATCGCGCCCGCCCCCAGCATCGCGATTCCCGCCCCCAGCATCGCGATTCGCAACGCCACGCCATAATCGCCGGCCAGCTCATAGCCGAACCGTCCCCAGCTGGCCGTGCCGATCAGATTGAACAGCCCGGCCAGCGCCAGCGCCGCCAGCGCCGGAACAATCCAATACGCGGCGGCGCGTGCGGCCGCGATTAGAGCGAGCCGCCGATGGGCCTCGCCGAGCAACTCAACCGGTTTCGTCACAGTGGCGTTTATAACCTATTTAGCGTGAGTTTCGAGGGGCGACGCGATCACCGCCGGCGGGTGTGATCCACGCTTCCTGAGGGCTGCGATCGCCCGGTCCTGCTCCTTTAACGTTCGTGAGAATACATGAGTTCCATCGCCCCGGGCGACAAAATACAGGTAATCGGTGCGCGCCGGATAGAGCACCGCCATAATCGACGACTCACCGGGATTGGCTATCGGTCCGGGTGGCAGCCCGACGAAGCCATAGGTGTTGAACTGCGAACTCCGGTGGACGGCGATCGCCGCCGGCTCGTTGTCGCCCTGTGGATTATACTGGGCGGTGGGATCGGACTGAAGCGGCATGCCGATCCTCAGCCGGTTGTAAAACACGCTGGCGACCACCGCGCGCTCGCCGGCCACGCGCGCCTCCTTCTCGACGATCGAGGCCAGGGTCACGACCTGGCGCGCATTCATGCGCAGCTCGAACATCCGCTGCTCGACGGCCGGCGTCATCAGCGCATAGAAGCGCTCGAGCATCTGCGCCACGATGGTCTCGGCGTCGGCGTGCGGCGAAAACCGGTAGGTGGCGGGGAAGAGATAGCCCTCGGCGCCGAGCGGCGCCAGCCCCAGCGCTGCGATCAGCGGTCCGCGCCGCGCCTGGAACTCGAAATCAGGCGCGCATACCAGCCCGGCGCGCTCCAGCCGCTCGCCGATCTGGCGGACCGTCAGCCCCTCGGGAATCGTCACGATCGAAACCAGATAGTCGCCGCGCACCAGATGCCCCAGGACCTCGCCGATCGCCTCGCCGCCCGCGAACTGGTAGTCGCCGGGCTTGACCGAGCGCGCCTGGCCGCTGAAATCCGCCCACACGATAAGCGCGATCGAACTGCGGACGACCCCCGCATGCTCGAGCTTGCGGGCGACGACGCGAAACGAATCGCCGCGGTTGATAGTCACGATCGCCGGCGCGGGAAATCGCGGCAGCGGCCGAAAGAGCACGGCCCAGACCCCGAGCGCAGCGGCGCCGGCCAGCATTACAACCACAAGCGCGATGATGGCCGCCTTCATCGCCTATCAGCGTAGCGGCCCGCCGCGGCGATGAGAAATCCCGCCCGCGATACGCGGGCTGCTCACCGCGCCGCGCGTCGATAGGCTTCGAGCCAGTTCTCCAGGATCAGCATCGCGGCGAGCGAATCGAGCGCGCGCCGGCGGCGGGCGGGGCCGGCCTCGATCTCGCGCAACCGCTCGCGTGCTTCGAAACTGGTGAGCCGCTCATCGCAGAGCTCGACCGGCAGCTCGAGGGCCTGCTGCAGATGCGTGGCAAAGCCGCGCATCCGGCGCGCGGCCGGCCCCTCGCTACCATCCATATTGAGCGGCAGGCCGACCACGATTCGCTCGACTGCCCGCGGGATAAGCTCGCGCCGGAGTGCGGCCAGATCATCCGGGAGCGAGCGCGGCCGGCGAACGATAGTCATGATGGGGTGAATGGCTCCATCGGATACATCGCAAATTGCGATTCCGATCCGCGTTTTACCCACATCCAGTCCCGCGACTATCATGCTGAAGCCTTACAAGAAATCATACAGCACACCCAAGCTAAACTAACGCCACCAGAAGATAAACTCCGGAATTGGATAAAAAGGCTGTCAGGGTGTTGCGCCAGGGTCGACGATGTCCTAGGTTGCCGGAAAGAGTTTATGCTGGGTAGGATAGGGAAGGGGCGGATCGCATCCGCATTGGTACTGGCTTTCGCCGTAACGTTCGGCGCGATTCTCCTGCTCATCCGCGGCAATCTATCGATCATCTCGGCCACTCCCCCGCCGGCGAAGCAACTTTACGCCGGCCGCATGCGCGCGCAGGTGCCCTTCAAGGTGGAATCGGTCGAGCCGGCGCCGCCCGCCGTCCGGATCAGCACGATCCTGGACCGGACCGCCCCGGCCACGCGCTATCTCGAGGATGCCGGACTCAGCGCCGAGGAGGCCGCGCGATGGGCCGCGGTGTTCGCACGCGATGTCCATTCGTCGGCGATGGTCGCCGGGCACTCCCTGACACTTTACAAGGATCCCAATAGCGGCGGCCTGCGCGGTTTCCGCTACGACGTCGATTATCGGCGGGCGGTGATAGAACTCGGGCTGGGCGGCGGTCTGGTGCGCATCTGGCGCAAGCCGATTCAGTACGAGATGCGGCCGGTGCTGGTCGCTTTCCCGGTCCATGGCAATTTCCGCAGCGCGGCCGCCAAACATGGCATCCCGAAACAAATCGTCAGCGCATGTGAGAAGGCCTTCGACAGCCGTCAACCGCTCAACCATCTCAATCCCGGCACTACGGTCAAGCTGATATACCAGGAACGGGTTGCGCGCGACGGGAGCTGGCGTCTTCCCAACGGTCTCGAGGCGGCACAACTGGTGCTCGATAGCGGCCGGACCTTCGATGCTTTCGCGTTCAGCGACGGCCATAGCAATGCCCATCTGTACGACGCTGAAGGGCACGCGCTCGACGCCCGCACGATGCGCTTTCCGGTCAAGTTCAATTATATCTCCTCCGGCTTCACCATGTCGCGCTACCATCCCCTGCTGCACATCTACCGCCCCCATCTCGGCATCGACCTTGCCACCCGTTACGGCGAGCCGGTCAAGGCGGTGGCCGACGGGCGCGTGAAGACGGCGGGATGGTGCGGGGAGCTGGGCCGCTGTATCCGGATCGCGCATCCGGGCGATATCACGACTATCTACGGTCATCTTTCGCAGATCGCGGCGAAGGTGCAGCCGGGCAAACCGGTGCAGGCCGGGCAGGTTATCGGCAAGGTCGGAACGAGCGGTCTCTCGACCGGGCCCCATCTTCATTTCGCGGTTGAGAACGGCAATCACTTCGTAAATCCGCTGAAGGAACATCTGGGCGAGAACCATCCGATTTCGCCGCGGATGCGCGCGCTGTTCGACGACGTGAAGGGCCGTTACGAAACGGCGCTCAACAATCTGCGTGGCTTCGGCTCGAGCAAAGCCGCCGCCGCCGCCACCCTGCCGCCCGCCCTGGTTAAGCCGGTCGCCGCCGAAGGCGCGGAAGCCGACAGCAGTAGTGGAGTCCACGTCCGCTTCCATCACCGCACGCGCCATCATTTCCGCCATTACCATACGGCACGAGCGGCGGCATCCGGGAGCTACGAAGGGGCTCTATAACTCCTTCGCGGCGGGCCGCAGTATCGTCATTGATTCGATAGTTCAGCGCTTCCTATAGAAAAGGTCAGGCCGATGCGCGCGGTGGAGAGCGATTTTTTTGCGCTGCCGATTCCACGCGCGATCGCCCATCGCGGCGGCGCCGGCGTATACCCCGAAAATACCCTGGCGGCGTTCACGGCCTCCGCCGCACTCGGGATGGCCTACGCCGAGCTCGACATCCATGCGACCCGCGACGGGGTAGTGGTAGTCGCGCACGATCCCGACCTGCGCCGCACCTGCGGCCGCGACGCGCTAATCCGTGCGCTCGATTATGCCGATCTGGCCGGCGCGGATGCCGGGTTCAACTTCACGGTCGATGGCGGCTTTCCGTTTCGCGCTCAGGGTCTCACTGTCCCAACCCTCGACGCGGTGTTTGACGCCTGCCCGCAGCAACGCTTTATCATTGAAATCAAACAGACCGCGCCGAGCGTGGTGCCGACGATGCTCGAGGTTATCGATCGCCGCGCGATGGGACGGCAGGTGCTGATCGCCAGCGAGCATCAGGCGCCGCTCGACGAAGTGCGCACGGTCAGGCCCGGGCTGCCGACCAGTTTTTCGGCGCTCGAGACCGCGGCCTTCTTCGCCACCCTCAACGGCGGGGAGGCTGGCGATTATCGTCCGCCCGCCGACGCGCTGCAGATTCCGCCGCACTACGGCACGATGGAGCTCGCGACGCCGCAGAGCGTCGCCGCGGCCCATCGCCTGGGAATCGAACTTCACGTCTGGACGATTAACCAGGAGCGCCAGATGGGTGAGCTGCTGGCGATGGGGGTCGACGGAATCTTGAGCGACTTCCCCGCGCGGCTGTTGCGAGTCACCGCCGCCGGCCCGCAGCGCGGTTAGGCGACAACTCCGCCGGATGCTCGGTCGGCTACGGGGAGACGCCGAAGCCGCCCAGCTGCACGACCACAGTGGCGTTGCTCACGCCATCGATGATCGTCAGCGTGCCGGGATTCGGACCCGCCTGGACAGGCTTGAACTTGACCTCGAGGTTGCATGAAGAATGCGGCGCCACGTAGGGGCCCGAGCATAGATTGGTGACCTCATAGCCGCCGGTCGTTATCAGGCTGTTGAACGACACATTGACCGGGGTCAGATTCTGCACTCTCACCCGCTGGGAGAGGCTGGCGGTCGACACGGTTTGTTTCCCGAACCGCAGCCTTTTCAGCGCGATCGTCAGCGTCGCCGGGGTTCCTCGCCCGTGCAACTGCGCGGTCTGTGGGTTGTTCGCGGCATTGTCGACAATCGTGAGCGTGGCGATGCGCGGGCCAACCGCAGCCGGCGAGAATTGCACTTTGATCCGGCAGCTCAGATGAGGCGCCAGCAAATGGCCGCATCCATCGGATTCGATAAAGTCCGGCGAGCTCGTCGTGATACTCGAGA
>Ga0307372_10000597_pt1 | contig 64235 bp, 51 predicted proteins | sample OX1MG_FD_202533 | JGI IMG/M metagenome (GOLD analysis project Ga0307372, IMG submission 202533) | Soil microbial communities from Risofladan, Vaasa, Finland - OX-1 | ecosystem: Environmental > Terrestrial > Soil > Coastal area > Acid sulfate soil | place: Finland: Risofladan, Vaasa | collected... | reverse complement strand
AACTGGACTGCGATGCAAACGTCTGCTGAAAACGCGCCATTCGCTTCATGCTTATAGTCTATTCAAATATCACGCGGGTTGCTGACCTGTGCAGAGGTTCCCTAGATCCCGACGGATATCGGCCGCAATCACATCGAGGGCATCCAGGATGTGTCCTTCTCCATAGGAGCGCTGGCTGTAGGAACGCACCGTTTCGCCCGATTGCGGGTCGATCAACTCCGCGGAAAGCGCGTACTCTTTGCCGGTGCGCGTGATGCTCGAAGCGATGAGCCCGCGGATATTCTCGCGCTGGCATATCTCGCGGCCTAGGGCCGGCGTGATTCTCTCGTCCGGAGGCTTGCCCATGAGCGCCAGCACCGAGGCGAGCCGGGCCCTGGGAAAGACGTTGGCATGGCGCGATTGCTCCATGCTGACGGTAAAAGCAGTCTCCAGAGCCTGATCGAATCTTGGGTCTCCGGTCTGATTCTCAAAGTCAGCAATCAGCACGGAATCGCGGGAATTGAAGGAGTAGACAGGCCGGCTGTAAGCAAGCCACGCGAACATTCCGCCCACAGTGATCAGAATAGCTGCGATCAGAAGAGCGACACGCCCAATCCAACGGTGCCTCCAGGGCGCATGGGCAATGGACGTTGGCGCAATGCTTCCCGCAGCTACGATCTCTGCGCCATGCGGGGACACGGCGAGCGAATCCATACTCTGCAACAGGCTGGCCTGTGGGGCAGCCGCCCAGTTGACAAATTCCAAAGGTGCCAAGAAGCGGTAACCGCGCCTTCGGACTGTCTCGATATAGCGGGGCGATTCGGATTGGTCGCTCAGGGCGATGCGCAGCTTGCGAACCGCAGTATTGAGCCCGTTGTCGAAGTCAACAAAGGTCTCGCCCTTCCACAGATGCTCGTGCAACTCGGCCCGCGTGACTAGCTCTCCCTGACGCACCGCCAGAGCCGCGAGCACGCGCAGCGGCTCTTCCTGAATGGGGATCTGGACGCCCTCTTTGCGCAACTCTCCCCGCGAAGCGTCCATCTCAAATGGACCGAATTTGAGCATTGAACGGGTGAGCACATTGAACGGGTGAGCATTGGTCCCACACTTCGCTCCGCAGGGCTGGATCAGGGGAAAACGGCTAAATTCTTTCGCTTGAGCGTACACCGGAAAGGGTATTGCCCACAAACAGGGCCGGTACAGAGGGAGTACAGACACGGTTAAGGCCGGGGCTATTGCCGCGATCGAGGCAGAGAGGCACACTCTTGACCAGTCGCCGCCCGTCATTCTGCAGTGGCCGAAATCACGGCCATCCCCGCCGCTGGCGGCGCACATGGAGGTCGTATGAAGGTCAGTGTCCTCGAAGGCTTCGCCGGGTTGGGAGTCCGTCTGGTGGTTCTGTCCGTTTCCCTGCTTGGCATGGCCGGCATCGCCCAGGCACAGGCGTCTGGCGCTGCGGCCCAAACCACTGTCATACCTGCCCCTGCTGCAATTGGCCAGTTAAAGGCCGAGCCGGTTACCGCTGCGCCGGGCAAGTCCGTTCCCAACGGCAACCATGAAGGCATCACGGTGCATGGCCACTGGACCATCGAGGTCCGCAATCCAGACGGCAAACTTGTCTCCCACACGGAGTTTGAGAACGCACTGGTGCAGCCCTCCGGGGCGCAGGACCTGACAGCAATTCTGTCCGGCAACTATGTACCGGGTGGTTACGTAATTGATCTTGGCAGCCCCAACGCGCCTTGCGTGCCATTACAATCAAACAAGCTAGGTATCTGCTTGACTCAGGTACCCACAAGCTGTAGTGTTTCAGTTCGTGGAAGATTATCCGCGAGACCTGCTTGAACTGGAAGCACGCTTCTCGACCGAAGTGGCGTGCAGAGAGTATCTGGCAAAGTTGCGTTGGCCGGAAGGCTTTCGGTGTCCGCAGTGCAGCGGCGGCAAGGCATGGTCGGTCCGCGGCGTGCTGTTGGAATGCTCGTCCTGCGGCGCGCAGACTTCGGTGACGGCGGGGACAATTTTCCAGGACACCCGATCTCCCTTGCCGGTGTGGTTCCGCGCCATGTGGTGGATGACAACGCAAAAGAATGGCGCCAGCGCGCTGGGATTGCAGCGGGTGCTGGGCCTGAAAAGCTATGAGACGGCCTGGGCCTGGCTGCACAAGTTGCGCCGCGCCATGGTCCGGCCTGGGCGGGACCTGCTCGACGGCCGGATCGAAGTGGACGAAGGCTACGTCGGCGGTCCCGAGGAAGGATTGCCGGGGCGGCTCAACCTAGAGAAAGCACTCGTGGTCATTGCGGTACAAGAGGATGGAAAGGGAATCGGCCGGATTCGTATGCGCCAGATTGCGGATGCCTCGTCTGAAAGCCTCATGCGCTTTGTCCGGGATTCCGTTGGGCCGGGGAGCATCGTTCATACCGATGGCTGGCTGGGATACTCGCCTCTGGAGAGCAACGGCTTTCGACATCAGGTCACATATCTGAAAGGCAACCAGAAAACCGCCTCGGAACTGTTACCTCGTGTTCATCTGGTCATTTCGCATCTCAAGCGATGGCTGTTAGGAACTCATCAAGGCGCGGTCAGCCACAAGCATCTCGACTACTACCTCGATGAATTTACGTTTCGCTTCAATCGGCGGCGCTCAAAGAGCCGCGGTAAGCTCTTCTACCGTCTCGCCCAGCAAGCCGTGATGACTGATCCCGTGCCTTTGGCAAAAATTCTCCATCCCGATATTGGAAAACCAGAAACGCCACAACCGGTGAGGCATTCTGGTCAGACGCGCAATTCCCACAGGAAAGGAATTGCATGATGCGCGGAGCAGGTTTGCGATGGATTTCACTGATTGAGGTGATCGTTGGCAGTTTGTGCGTCTTTGGATATAGCGTCTGGCACGTGTTGCCCAATTCCGTCTTTATCCTTTCTGCAATGGCGTTAATTTCTTTTCGGTTGCGAGAGGGGAGTTGGAGCGCGATCGGATTAAACTTGCCGAAATCTTGGTCGCGAACCGTTTTGATAGCGCTTGTTACGGTTGTGGTACAGCAAGCCGCCGGCCAATTTGTTGTGGACCCGCTTACGAAGCCATATCTGCATTACGACGCACGGGCAAATCCCATGGACGGCATACACGGATATGTCGGGCTGCTGCGCTGGCTCGGAATTATTTGGACTTATGCCGCTTTTGGAGAGGAATTCGTCTATCGCCGGTATCTATTGAATCGAGTAGCCGATCTTGGAAGTCATTCCGGCTTCGCTCTTGCACTGGGTCTGCTGTGGTCGAGTGCGTTGTTCGGCTTTGCGCATTGGTACCAAGGGCCGGCAGGCGTCATCTCAGCCATGGCCAGCGGACTTGTTTTCGGGGCCGCTTATCTGCTGACCGGAAAGAACCTTTGGACATCGATTTGTGCGCATGGCCTCAGCGATTCGCTCGCGTTGTTCGCCACTTATTTCGGATTTGCCGGCTAGCGTGAGCCGATTGCGGAAAGAAGCTGAGACCAATCAATGATCAATGAACTCCGCCGCTTCGCAGTGCCACAGAATCTCATAATCTCTGAACCGGCCAACACGTAACGGCTTTCAACCACAATAGGTCGTGCTACCCTGAGTTAAGCAGATACCTATCATTAGCTAATATAACTGACGGTTTGGCGACCATACATCCGGAACTCGAGTTTTGGGACTCGGGTAGCCCTTCACCCATACCTGGCGATGCCCATACTCGGTGGGCACGGAGCCTATTGCAGCACAGTCGCCTACGAGCGACGTCTGATTGCGAAGCTGATCGAGAGCCTACAGACGATTCCGAGTGTACGCATCTACGGGATCACCGACCCCAAGCGATTCGAGGAACGCTGCTCGACACTCTCGCCCCGCATCGGTGATCATTCTCCGAAGATGATTGCCGAATTTCTCGCCGAGCAAGGCATCTTCACATGGGACGGCAACTACTACGCACTCAATTTGACGGAGCGCCTTCATGTCGAACAGAAAGGCGGGATGCTGCGCATCGGCCTGGTGCATTACAACACACTGGAAGAGGTGGAGCGCCTGCTCAGCGCCCTGCGCGAATTCGTTTCGCAGGACCGATGACCAAACGGCAGTCGCGAGTGACTCGTGGATAGATTCCGGCCGCAGAGGCGCTCGTTGAAGGGAAGTCTGCGTCAGGCAATTGTGCACTGCTGGGTTACTGACGGTTAGGCGGTGATACGGGCTCCGCCGAAACAGGCACCTGTGACTGCGCCATCTTGACTACCTTCAATTACCCACCCGGCAAGTGCTCTCCCGCACCACTTCATCAGGGTTAGGTGACCCGCATATCAGTTCAATCCTGCCGTTTCGACCGAAAGCTGTCCGAGAACAGGTGAATCGGACTCATTTCTTACACGCCCCATGGCAGACCAGTCTATGGATACCGCGGTGGATGTCCGGCCAAAACTCCGCTGAGGCGTTGTAGAGTGCTGTGTTTCCGAGGTCGATACCGATGCGAGAGATGGTGGGACTGACCCCGCGGTCTTGCTGAGGGTAGTAGAGATTGGAAATGACTCCCGCGATCACAGTTCCTGAAATGCCTGATGTGTAAAAGGTGTTGTGTCCTGCATCGTTGTAAGTAATGAAGACACGCGAAGCGGTGTATAGAATGCGCTTGCCGAAGGAGCCCTTTCCAAGGCGAAAGTAGCGCGGATCCTGATGCAGGAGAACCGTGAGCGCATAATCGCCGATGAAACTGGAGACTGCGGCGTCTAGTTGCATGGAACCAAAGCACTCGCCATATCCGCCCCAGCCGTGGCCATAGCCGCAAAAGCCGTCTTTAGAGGAGTATTCCAGTGTTCCCGCCTCCACGGCTCCCGCAGCAAGGCCGAGCGGATCATATTCGGACTGAGCCCATTCCTGGAATTTCTCCCGCGGGGAGATGGGCTTAAATTCGCCCAGATAGTCAACTTTGTACGCTGGAATTACCCAGAAGATGTGGCCGGGGGAACCGGTTTGTGACGAAGGGCTAGATCTACCCTTCTTTTCGTTCTGGCCTTGTGGCAGATTTTGGTGAGGCTGAGGATTGAAACTCGCCCATGTGAGGGATGGGAGTGTATCGGACGATGACTCAGTCGCCAAGATTGCCGCGGCGTGGTGCGTGAATGACATGACGCAGGGCGTCCATGCGTTCGAGTTGTCCCAAGATGGATGAGAGGATGGAAGAGCCTCTATTGCAGGAGGAGAAGCTGAGCCATTCCTGGCCCGGAGGTCTGGACCTGGATCCGCGTCGGCCAATGTTGGACAAGCTTCGATACTAAAAAAGCGTTTTGCCGGTACCGCAAGCTGCGGCCGTTGGCCGTAGGAGTGCGGGGGAAGCCAAACTAAAAGCCACAAAACGACACTGCCGAGAACCAGCATAACATGATCGGAGACCCGAGTAGACATACCAGCTCACCACGTCCGTTTCTAGGTTAGTAAGTCAGGATTCAAGCGGTCTGAGCAATAGGGCACGGACTGGACGGCCGGATCAAGACCCTTCCCCAAATCCGGACGATCGCCATGGAAGCGACGGTCTTCACCGGCTGGATATACGATCACCTGCTTCCGCATGTTGAGAAGGTGAAGGTTGCCCATCCTCTGATGCTGCGGTCCCCCGCCGCGGCCAAGCGGCGTTGTACGAAACCTGCCACAGATAAAGCCCGTAGCCGCCACGCAAAACCGTGTTGCCGTTCCCAAACAAGTCGTACGCAACGCCGACGCGAGGCAACGGCACAAACAACCGCGACGTCCACGCGGAGACCGGAATCTGATGACTTTTTGCGTGCCGCGTTAGCCCCGTGAAGCTCGGAGCCCTGGCCGCATCGCCATAGAGCGAAGGATCCCACACGGCGAACCCCGGCGAGTTTTCCGGATACCATTGGCCTTGATGATCGAAGCGCAGTCCGTAGTTCGCCGTCAGGCGCTTGCCGATCTTCCACTGGTCTTCGCCGTAGAGCGAGTACTGGTGGAAAGTGATGTCTTGGACCGGTTGTGCATCGGTTTGGGTATAGCTCACCGCGTGGCCCAACAGGAAATCTGCCACTGGGTTGCCTGTCGAATTGCTGCCCCATGCGTCGAACTCTTACTCACCTTGTCCGTTCGCTTGATAGGCCGCCGGCTGCGCGACAATCTGCTCGTTGCTGTCGCAGTACGCTCCGCCTCGATCGTTCCGTCCGCGCCGGCGTCCAGCGACACGCGATAGTAGTCTGGCCGCGCCGTCTCCGACGCGTGGATGCAAGGCAGCTTGCGCGCCTCCGGCGTGGTGCGCAGCTTGCCCACCTGCGGAATGATGGTTACGTAGCCGTAGTCGCCCATCCAGGTAGCTGGCTGATGCGTGCCGATAAGTCCCGAAATCGTCGTGTCGGCGTAGTTAGTACGAAGTCACGCTTACTTTGTTCTGCCGGGTTTGCAGTGTCCAGTTCGTCATGCCGAACGGCGCGGTCACAAACGGCATGGTGCCGCCGTAGCCGATGGCGCTGCGCTGGCTGCCAATCAGCGGATTCACATAGGAGACAGCAGCCCTTTGCGCGGCGCAACAGGAGAGCGAACCCGCGAACAGCAACACAAGGCCAACGGCAATCCGGTTCATCACAGGGATTGTATCGCGTGCATCGAATCGCCCGTCTGCTTGCCAAAGGCGATATGATTACACTGAGGTTCAAGGCGCGTCTCCGTTCGATTCCGCTCCGAACTTGCGTAACACGGCAGCGTTGGCCAGTGGAGCGGCTTCCGGATCTCGACGTCCCTCAAGGGTGTGTTGGATCCATTCTGCGTGATCCCTGCCGCCGGTTGAAAGGCTGGCCGGCATTTGCAGAGCGCTACGCAACACGAGCTGGCCCCATTCCGGCGGAAGGGCTCGGAGCATCCATCTCCAGAAACTCCGCGGCCGGAAGTCTCCTTCGACCTTCGGTCAGCCGCAGGCTGACCCGAAAATCATTTTTCTGAGGTTGAACCTTGGCGCTGTGGCAACCCATTTTCGGCGGATGTTGGAAAAACGGCATAACAAGGCTCCGCATGTGGGCGCCGCAGGCGCGCGCCGTTCAGCTCGTTCTCGAGTCTGGAGCAGCGTGGCACAACGAGCTTGCAATGCAGCCTGAGCAGGAAGGAACCTTCAGCCTCGAGCTCGACACCATGCGTCCGGGCGATCTGTACCGCTACAAAATGGACGACAGCGATCCATGGCCCGATCCGGCCTCACGCCATCAGCCGCAGGGCGTGCATGGGCCCTCCCAGTTGGTCGACACCTCCGCATTTCAATGGTCGGACTCAAAGTGGATCGGCGTCAGTCCTGAAAATCTCGTGCTCTACGAGCTGCATCTCGGCACGTTCACCAGCGAGGGCACCTTCGCCGCGGCGGCGCGGAAGCTCCCTTACCTGCGCGACCTCGGCATCACCGCGGTGGAGCTGATGCCGATCGCCGACTTTCCCGGCGCACGCAATTGGGGATACGACGGGGTCGCCCTCTTCGCTCCCGCGCACTCTTATGGCACGCCGGAGGAGCTCGCCGCATTCGTGGACACCGCGCACCGGCTCGGCCTCGCCGTCCACCTCGATGTTGTCTACAACCATCTGGGCCCGGACGGCGCTTACCTGGCCGCATTCAGTCCGTTCGTCTTCTCCAAGCGGCACAAGAGTCCCTGGGGAGCCGGCCTGAACTTTGACGGCGAGCACAGCGACATGTTGCGGCGCTTCTTCATTGAGAATGCCCTCTACTGGATTCATGCCTACCACATCGACGGCCTGCGCCTGGACGCGACACACGCCATCGTCGACGACAGCCCGACGCACTTCCTCACCGAGTTGCGCCGGGCCATCGAGGATTCCCTTCAGGCCGGATCGCGCAAGGTGCTCGTGATTGCCGAAGATGATCGCAACCTCGCGCGCATTGCAACACCGCGCAGCGAGGGCGGCTACGGGCTCGACGGCCTTTGGGCCGATGACCTGCACCACCAGGTGCATCGCTGCCTCACCGGGCAGCACGACGGCTACTTCGCCGACTTTTCCGGCACGGTCCCCGATATCGCAACCTCCGTGGAAAAGGGATGGTTCTACTGCGGCCAGCATGCCGCTTACTTCGGCGGCAATCGCGGGTCTGACCCTTCGCGCCTGGCTCCCGCGGCCTTCGTGGTCTGCCTGCAAAACCATGACCAGGTCGGCAACCGCGCCATCGGCGAGCGGCTCAGCCATCTCGTCGATCTCGCCGCCTATCGCGCCGCCACCGCGCTTCTGCTTCTCGCGCCGGAAACGCCGCTGCTCTTCATGGGGCAGGAGTGGGCCGCGACCACCCCCTTCCAGTACTTTACTGACCACAATGCGGAGCTGGGCCGCCTGGTCACTGAAGGACGGCGTCGCGAGTTTGCCCGCTTCGCCAGCTTCAGTGATCCCGCTGCACGCGAACGCATTCCCGATCCGCAGGCGCCCGCAACCTTCACGCGAAGCAAGCTGCAGTGGGAGGAAATCGCCGCGGAGCTGCATGCGGGCACTCTGCGCTTTACCCAGGCGCTCCTGCATCTGCGTGCGCAGCATCCGGCAATGCAAAACTCCTCGCGCTCCGGCTTCACAATCACACCGCAGTCCAACGGCGGCCTGCTGCTCAAACGCACATCCGGCTCGCATCATTTGCTCGCGATGATTCAGCTCACCTGGCCAGCCGCTCACGATCCGCTCACCCCGCCGGCGGCCGCTCTTCCTCAGGGCTGCGCCTGGAAATCGATTCTGGCCACGGAAGACCCTGAATTCACCGTTGATGCAATGCCCGTTGAGCTTTCTCCCGAGCATTTCAGCGCGCGCTTCCGCAGACCCGGCGCAATCGTTCTTGAAGCACGCACCACAACGCAGAAAGGAGGGAATCAGATTTGATCGGTAAGCCCGAACACGTCCCGGCCAGCACCTATCGGCTTCAACTGACCCCGAACCTCGGCTTCGTACAGGCGCGAGAGATCGTCCCTTATCTCGCCGCTCTCGGCATCACCGACTGCTATGTCTCCCCCATTCTTGCGCCGCGCCCCGGCAGCACGCATGGATACGACGTCTGCGACCACAACAAGCTCAATCCGGATCTCGGCACCATGGAGGAGTTCCAATCGTTTTGCCACGCACTGCAGCACCACTCCATGGGCCTGGTGCTCGATTTTGTGCCCAATCACATGGGCATTGATCCTGAAGCCAACCAGCTTTGGCGAAGCGTGCTCGAAAACGGCCCTTCCTCGCCCTACGCCAATTTCTTTGATATTGACTGGAATCCGGTGAAGGACGAGCTGAAGAATAAAGTCCTCCTCCCGGTTCTCGACGATCAGTATGGCAGCGTTCTCGAGTCAGGGCGGCTGCAAATCCGCTTCGACGGCGGCAGTTTTTCCCTGCAATATGCCAACTTCAACTTCCCGATCAATCCCAGGCAGGCCCGCCTTGTGCTCATTCACCAGCTCGATCGCCTGCGCGGCCAGTTGGGTGAGGGCCACGCCGACCTGCGCGAACTGCTCAGCATTCTCTTTCACCTCGAGCACATTCCGCCCTTTGTGGAAACCGCACCGGAAATGGTGGAGGCCAGAGACCGCGAAAAGTCCATCGCCATCCAGCGCCTGGCCGCGGTGGCCGCAAACAGCACCCTCATCCGCAACCACATCGAGAGCAACATTCGGGAATTCAACGGCACCGTCGGCTCGCCGCACAGCTTCGATCTGCTTCACCAGCTCCTCGACGAGCAGCCCTATCGCCTCTCCTACTGGACCACCGCTGTTCACGAGATCAACTACCGCCGCTTTTTTGACGTGAATGAGCTGGCCGGCATTCGCATGGAAGATCCCGTCGTCTTTCACTTCACGCACGCGTTGCTGCGCGAGCTCACTCGCCAAAAGCTGGTCACCGGCCTGCGCCTCGATCATGTGGACGGGCTCTTCAATCCCCGGCAATACTTCACCGATCTTCAGCACTACTGCGCGCCTGACGACGGACCCATCTATGTCCTCGTGGAGAAGATCCTTTCCGTCGGCGAGAGCCTGCGCGCCGACTGGGACATCCACGGCACCACGGGCTACGAATACTTGAACGACGTGGCCGGACTCTTCGTCGACTCCGCCGGCGGCGCATCCCTGCGCAAGCTCTACGTTCGCTTCACCGGCAGAAGTACCCGTTTTGCCGACCTCGTGTATGAAAGCAAGAAGCTCATCGTCGCCACCTCCATGGCGGGCGAACTGAATGTGCTTGCGCACGAGTTGAATCGCATCTCCGAGTCGGACCGCCGCTATCGCGATTTCACCCTCGACAGCCTCCAGGAAGGCCTTCGTGAAGTGGTCGCGTGCTTCCCCGTCTACCGCAGCTACGCAACGCCCGAGGGCCACGACAGCTACGACGAGCGCGCGGTGGATGCGGCTGTCGCCGATTCCCTGCGCAGAAATCCAGCCCTCGAACCCTCCATGTTCTCCTTCATCCGCGCCATGCTGCTGCCGCAAAAAACGCCGGAGCTCTCTGACGCCGACTACGAGCGGCGCGTGCGCTTCGCCATGAAGTTCCAGCAGTACACCGGCCCCGTGCAGGCAAAGGGCGTGGAGGACACCGCCTTCTATCGCTTTGCGCCCCTGGCCTCATTGAATGAAGTAGGAGGCGAGCCCGCGCGCTTCGGGCGCAGCGTGGAGGAATTTCACCATGCCAACCGCCAACGCAGAGAACTGTGGCCGCTCTCGATGCTCTCCACCACCACCCATGACACCAAGCGCGGCGAAGACGCCCGCTGCCGCATCAGCGTCCTCTCTGAGATACCGGACGAATTTCGGACGGCGCTCTTCCGCTGGACCCGCGCCAACGCCGGACTCAAGAAACTGGTCCACGGAGCCCCCGCGCCTGATCGCGCCGACGAATATCTTTACTATCAGGCTCTGCTCGGCGCCTGGCCCACAGATTTGCAGGACCTTCCCCCCGAGGAATTTGTGGACCGCATGAGAAGCTACATGCGCAAGGCGATCAAGGAAGAGAAGGTCCACTCCAGTTGGATTCATCCCAGCCTCGATTACGACGATGCCATTTCCGGGTTTGTGCAGCGCACGCTCAGCGGCCTTTCCGGCAAGCGGTTCCTCCGCACATTCCTGCCGTTTCAGCAGCAGGTCGCGCGCGCGGGCATGGTGAATTCCCTCGCGCAGTTGATTCTCAAGGTCGCCAGTCCCGGCGTGCCGGATTTTTATCAGGGCAGCGAGCTCTGGGACCTCAATCTCGTCGATCCCGATAATCGCAGGGCTGTGGACTTCGCCGCGCGGGCCGCATTGCTGCACGAGATCGGGCCGCTGCTCGAGGAATCCCTCTCAGTGGACGAGAGAAAAGAAACACTGCGCGCGCTGCTGCACGACTGGCCAAGCGGAAAGCTAAAGTTTTTCTGCACCGCGGCTGCGCTGAACCTGCGCCGGCGCTGCAAGGACCTTTTTCTTTTCGGCGAGTATGTACCGCTCGAAATTCACGGAGGCAGGTGCAGTCACATTCTCGCGCTGGGCAGGCAGCACGGCCAGGATCTGGTGGTTGCCGTTGTGCCCAGAGTCTCCAGCAAGTTCTTCGCGGATGCTCTCGGCCTCCCGGTGGGCCCGGAATGCTGGCATGACACAGCCGTCGCACTCGCGCCTCGGTTTCGCGATCGGTCCTATCGCGATCTGTTCACCGGAGAAGTCTTCGCCGCGAAAGAAAACATCGCCGTGGGCTCAGCCTGCTCCATCCTTCCCGTTTCACTTCTGGTGGCGCAACACTAGCGCGCCGCCCATCCGGCCGCAGCCCGCGTCTTTGCCTCCGCGCATCATTGTGCTGCGTCTTCGTCATCTTTCGCGGGCAACTTCGCCGCAGGCATCGGCGCAAGGTTCCGGTAGTTCATCAGCGTGTTGAACATCATCCGGTACTCGCCCAGGTTCTGGTGGCGCCAGATGGGGTTGGTCGTAAACATCACCACTTTGCCCTTGCCATCCGGCACAATCGCAATTGCGGCACGGCCCTTGATGGCGTCCGCGCCGTTAAACAGCCCGCTCAGCACCGATTTCTCCCCGCCCGGAAACCGCAGCATTACATCGTCGTCGTTCATCGCTTCAGACATCTGCAGCAACGGCCCATTTGCGTAGCGCACCGGCACGGTCCTTGCCGAATAGCCATAGAAGATCGGACAGTCCGGATGCACAATCTCCGCCTGAATAATCGGCCCCGGAGCGTAAAAATGCGCGCGTGGCCTGCTCGTCTCAATCGTCGGTGTTAGTCCGAACTCCGGCGGGAAACTGCTGGACGCGCCCAGCGTCACCAGCGTGCCGCCCGCGTCCACAAACTTCCGGAACTCCTCCACACCCGCTGCACCCATGCCGCCAGTGATGTCCGGCGAAGATCCATACTCGCCCAGGAACCGAAATCGAGCCGTCTTTTCATAGGCCAGCGGCTTGCCCTCATTCGGGATCCCAAAGACCAAGTCATTCGCCGACCGCACCTGAGTGGGAATCACGATTACGTCGTAGTCCTTCGCCAGATCCCCCTTGCGCACCCGCTCCTTGAAGATCAGATCGTACGGCACTTTGTACTGGTCGAAGGTGTAGCGCACCCAGCCCACATCCTGCGTTCCCTCCCAGGTGCTGAAGATTGCAACGCGCGGCAGCGCCGCCGCGCGCGTGGCCGCATGCGGCTCAGCCGCAAGGCCCACCACATCCAGCCCCAGCTTTTTTGCCAGCGGCTTCAGCGCGGCGCCCGCGCTTGCCGGAACCAGAAACGTGCCCGCGCCAAACTGCGTGCCCGCCGCCGTGAACGGCTTCTCCGCAATCCGGATGGCCGCGTCCTTCAATCCGAAGCGCAGCGTCACCATGCTGGGTGAGCCGTGATCCGCCACCGCATACACCACCGCCGGCGTCGCGCCCTTCAACGTTCCCTCCGGCTCATAGGAGTCCACCGGCGTCACCGCCGCCGCCTGCACGGCGATGTCGTCTGTCGGCTTCACCACAGTGTCCGTCATCAGGCCCATCGTCCAGGCGCTGTCGTCGTAGGTGCGCAGTTGCGGGTCAGGATCCGTCTGCTTGCCCAGCAGAGTCTTGGCCAGCGGCCCATACGGCTGGTCTGTCTTCACCACAAACGATCCCGCCGGATATTTGCCGTCGCTCAGCCTCACCTCGGCCTTCGCGCGGCCCACTTCAATCCCCTGCATGCGCAGGATCTGGATCACAAACGCCACGCGCGTCGGGTCCTCCTGATTCGCGGGCAGAATAAACCCATACGGCGCTTCCTTCTTTCCCCGCTCCACCGCGTTGCGGCTCTTCGCGTAAAAGTCCTCCAGGATCACCTGCGGAAACGCCGCTACAAACTTCAGTGACGTCAGCACGCCCGTCTCCGCATAATTCGTGTTGTCGCGCATCGACCACAGAACCTTCTTGTACGGAGGCTTCGGTCGGTACCACTCGCGCTTCGTCAGATTGCCCAGGAACCCTCCGCCCCCGCCCAGCACCGCCGGATTCGGCTGCCAGATGGTGCGCTCCATCGTCGTCGCGCCGGCATTGCCCATAATCTCGTAAAAGCGCATCAGGCCGTTGTGGTCCGTCGCCATCTCCGCCACATATCCCGGCGACCACGCATCCACATACGCATGCGTCCACACGCCGGGCATACCGTAGCGCGTCATCTGCGACATATCCCAGTTCGCCAGCATCGGCAGCTCCGCGTAGAGAATCGGATCCCAAAGCGGATTCTGCGGAGCCTGGCCACTGTAAATATAAAGAAACGGAACCGACTCGTGCAGGTCGTGGATGATGGGCGGATGCCATTGCAAGTACCACCGCAGAAAATTCCGGTTGGCCTCCGCCGAATAATTGATGTCGCGATTGTTGTCGTGCATGATGTACTTGCCCCAGTAGGGCACGTCAGACATCTTTTCGTAATCGGTAATGTCCACGTTGTGGTCGTAGTACCAGTCAATCGAGCGGTCGCGCCCATCCGGATCGGCCACCGGCATAATGGCGACGACCACGTGCGCGCGAATGCTCTCAATCAGCGGCGAATCCTCCGTCGCCAGCCGGTAGGCCAGCTCCATCAGCATTTCCGGTGGCCCCAGCTCGGCGCTGTGCAGCCCGCCCGAGATCGTATAAATCGGCTTGGTCTTTGCGACAAGCGCCGCGGCCTCCGCATCCGTCAGCCCGCGCGGGTCCGCCAGGCTCGCCAAATTTTTGCGGTCCTCGTCGAGGTGCGCAATCGAGTCCTCAGAGCCCACAAACACAATCACTGACTCGCGCCCTTCCTCTGTCGTGCCGATGCGCAGCACCTTCACGCGCCCCGTGTGTGCCGCCAGCGCGTCATAGTAGCGAAGAATGTCCGCGTAATACGTCAATTGCTTTGGCGCACCGATGTCATGCCCCAGCACCGCCTTCGGCGAAGGCACAGTTGTGCTCGCAGGCAGATGATCGACCAGCGGACTCAGGAACTCCGGCTTTGTCGTCCATTTCTTCACGTTGGCCGCAAAGTCAGAGTCCATCTTCTGGGCCTGCGACGCGGTGGACAAGGCAGCAAGAACAGCGAACAGAACCACAATGGCACGTCGGAACATGGGTATGCACTCCGCTTCCTGGGTTATCCGCTATGGTAACCGCTGCCGACGGCGGTTCTCTTCCTCGGTTACGGCGCTGCTTCAGGCTCGCCCGCCGTTTCCGCAAGCATCTTCGCCCAGCGGCGCGCACACTAGCCGTGCTCCGCCTCAGTTTCCCACGCGGCCCAGATACTCATCCAGCCAGTTCAGCACCGTCTTCACCAGCACCGGCCGCTGCGCGTTTACGTCGTGCGGCGTGTCCAGGACCACATGCTTCTTCTCTGACGGCGGCGTGCCCAGCATGTCGAACATCGGGTCCTGCGCCGTCCTTAGCGGAAATGTATAGTCATAGCGGCCGTTCACCATCAGTACGGGCTTCTTCAGCCGCGTCACAAAATCCGCCTGGTCGCCGCCCGGCGGCGGAGTGCCCAGAAAGTAGCCGCCGTCCAGCAGAACCACCGTCTTTAGCCGGTCCTGCAACAGCGAAGAAATGATCACCCCGTCGGCCGAACCCATGCTTACGCCCAGATATGCCAGCTTGCTGTTGTCGATATCCGGGCGCGTCTGCAAATAGTCCAGCGTGCGCCCCGCGTCCTTGTACCAGTCGACCGCAAGCTCCCGGGCCTGCGTGGCCGCCGGCAGTCTGTACTTCACGCGCCGTTCGTAGGTGTCTTCATACACCGGATACACCACCGCGCGCCCGCTCTGCACCACATAATCGAAAAACTCAGTGTCGCCCAGCGTACTGCTGTCGTTGGGCAGGAAAAGTATGCGCGCGCTGGGGAAAAACAGGATCGTCTGGTAAGGCGGCTTCACGCGCTTGGGCAGGAACAGATACACCGCCATGCGTTCGCCATCATACGCCGCGTCAATTGTCACCTTCTCTTCGCGCCAGTCGTCGGTCTCGCGCACAATCCCGTTCACCTTCGCGCTCAACGGCGTGTTGGGATAGGCATAGAGCAGTTCGTAGGCGCGAAAGACCGCGTCGCTCACCGGCTTGTACTTCGCAAAGTCTCGCGCCACGCGATGGTAGGGAACCAGAGCGTCCGCCGGCAGAGCGCCCAAGTTGCGCACGCACCGAAAACCATCGCCCTCCACGCGGTCAAACGGCGAAAGCGCCTCCGGATCCGTATACAAATACGCCTGCGACTTCCATGACCCGCCCAGGATGAAGCGCAGGTGGTCATCCACGACATTCGCCACCCATTCGCGCACATTGCCGGCCATATCGTAAGTCCCATATGGCCCCAGTCCTTTGTACTTGCCCACGGGCGCCGGCGCCGTGCCCACCAGGTTGCTCATCGGCACCGTGTACTCGGCCACTTCCGGCGGCGCCACCTCATTCCACTGCCCCAGCACAGGCAACGATTTCCCCACATACGCCGCATACGCCGATGCCTCATACCAGCTCACGCCGGAGACCGGATAATCCCCCTGCCCAACCGGATAATGCCCCGCCGCCCATGTCGAAGGGCCAGGCCGCCCTGTCGAATCGCGAAACAGCGCCATTGCTTCGCTCCACGTCAGCGTCTTGCCGCCGTCTTCAAACTTCGCCAGCCAGTACTTCGAATTCGAGTAGCCGCCGTCGTCCACGAATTTCTGATACTCGCGGTTTGTCACCTCATAGCGGTCGACGTAAAACGCCGGCATCTTATAAGGCCCCAGCCAGCCCAGAAACGCGGAATAGTCCCCCACCACGCCCGCCGGTACATAGACCATGCCCGCCGATGCTTGCAAATCCTTGGCCAGCGGGAAATTCATGTCGGCTTTGGTCATTGGGGCTGCCGTAAACTCGCCCACTCCCGCCTTGCGCACTCGCCAGCGGAAGTAGCCATTCGGAATCCGGACATGCGCGATTGGCGTGGTTCCCAGGCTGCGCCAGGCAGCATGCGGCGTCATGTAATCCTGAATCTCCACCTGCGCACCCGGTGGATCGGACGTCACGCGCACCGTTCTCGTGTTGGCATCCACCTCCTGGCGCAGATTCCTGTCCCCTGGCAAATCCTTCTCCGCCCGCTGCATCAGGTCAAAGGCTCCCAGAGGCTGGCGCACGTTGATCAGGTGATCAATCTGCGGAATTGCCACGTCGCGCGCCCATCGGCGCTCCATCGTGCGCTTGTAAAGCCACAATCCGGCAGCGGCCGTCGCCGCAAACGCCAGCAGCACCACCACCAGAACCCAGCGAGGCACGGTGGATCGCCCAGTCTGCTCCGCGGCCGGCACAGCTCCGCTCATCCGCAGCATCAGTTCCTGCGCGTCCTGGCCCAACTCTGCCGCGCTCCGGTAGCGCCGTTCTGGATCCTTCTCGAGCGCCCGCTCCAAAATCTTCTCCGCCTGCGCGGGAAGCTCCGGCCGCAGCCCGCGCGCCGGCGGAAGCGGCTCTTCGGTAATCGCGCGCAGCACGCCCAGGCCGGTCTTGGCCGCAAATGGCGGCCGACCGGTCAGCGCTTCGTAATACAGCACGCCCAGGCTCCACACGTCCGTTCGCTCATCTGTATCGCCGCCCAGCACCTGCTCCGGTGACATGTACAGCGGCGTGCCGATTATGCCGCTGGCCGCCGTCATCGTCTTCGCCCTTTCACCCTCCTCGCGCGTCAGCAGCTTCGCCAGCCCAAAATCCAGCACCTTGGCGTGGCCCCTGGGCGTGATGATCACATTGCCCGGCTTCAGGTCGCGGTGAATCACCCCTTGCTGGTGCGCTTCCTCAAGCGCCGAGGCAACGTCCAGCGCAATCCGTGTGGCTTCTACCACCGGCAGCGCGCCGCCGTGCAGCTTTTCGGCAAGCGACTGGCCCTCCACCAGTTCCATCACGATGTAATCCAGTCCATCCTGCTCGCCCACGTCGTACACCGCGGCAATGTGCGGATGATTCAGCTTTGCCAACGCCAGCGCCTCGCGCTGAAAATGTCTTCGCGCCTCGCCGCCCATCCACACGCCCGCGGCCAGCATCTTCAGCGCCACCGTCCGCTCCAGCTTCCCGTCGCGCGCGCGATATACCACGCCCATCCCGCCGGAACCCAGCAGATCAAGAATCGTGTAGCGTCCCAATCGCGTGCCTGCCGGCAAATGGCGGCCTGCACCCGGTGCCGTCTCGTCCAACGAACCGCCGTTTCCAAAGGCGGGCTGCGCCAGAAAACCGGTCCGCCGGTCGTTTTCCGCAAGCAGCTCTCCCACGCGTCGTCGCACGCTCGGGTCCGTTCCGCACCTCCGCGCAAGGAACTCCTCCCGCTGCGACCGCGGCAGGTCGAGCGCCTCCTCAAATAGCTTTTCGACAATGGAATCCTGCGGATTCATGTTGCACATTCCGCTTACTCGAGTCAGCGCGAAATAGCTTTCACAGTATCATGAACTGTAAGGGGCCCCTCATGAATTCTCCGGCCTCGCATCCCCCGGCGGGAGAAGTCACGCAGATGCTTCACGCCATGCGCTCGGGCGATCCCGCCGCCGCCGAGCGCCTTCTCCCCCTGCTCTACGACGAGCTCCACCGCCTAGCCCGCGCCTACATGCGCCGCGAGCGTCCCGACCACACCCTGCAGGCCACCGCGCTCATCCATGAGGCCTACCTGCGCCTCGCCGGCAAGCCCATCGACTGGACCAGCCGCGCGCATTTCATCGGTTTCGCCGCCCGCGTCATGCGCCAGGTGCTGGTGGACCACGCCCGCGTCCACGGCGCTGCCGCCGCGAGCCAGCATCTGTGCGCCGGCCTGCGCGGCCAGCGGGCTCTCCGCGGAAACAATTCCGTAGCGCGTGATAACCATGGATCGGCCCTGACTCCGGTCCTGAGCGCCGGCAATGGCGGGTGCGACAAGGGTGAGAGCAATCAGTGAAACGGCGAGCGCGAGCATGCGGGGCATGGGTGGGACTCCTTGGGCGTATGCTCAGCCTAACGGCTCGATGCGGCACTCTTCAAGCGATTCGGTTGCGCGGTCTTCTGAAGTTGCCGCCACGGTCGGCCATTGACTCTACGAACACACCATCCCTACGATGCTGTTGTTCCATGTTCCGCAGAATTGCGTCCGCTCTGGATTGCATCAAGGGAGAAGAGCACATGCCAGAAACATTTCCTTACAGCTCCATTACAAGGCAGGTCAGTCCGCACCCCTACGCGAAGACAAATGCCGTTGCGCGCGCCCGTGTTGCGCTGCTTGGCCTCGTCGCCGCGGTCAGCCTTGCCTGCACCGGAGCAATCGCGCAAACCAATGGATTTGTTCTGGACCGTGGTGATCGCACCATCGTGGTGCAACCCTACGCACCCAACATCGTTCGCATCACCATGAGCACGGAGAAGCCCAAAGCTCTCGCGGGGCCCGGATACGGAATCATCGGCACACCCTCCATGACCGGCTGGTCGCACACACAGGACTCCGCCGGTTACGACGTCTTTCGCTCCGGCGGAATGGTCGTGCGCGTCGCTCCCAAGAACCTTCCTCCGCCGCACCGCATGCCTCTCGACGCAATCAACACCGAGCTGCGCGAGCGCTACTTTGGCGGCGGCCCGCACAGAATCGGTCCTTACAACGACACAATCTCAATCGCGACGGGAACCGGCAAGCCTCTGCTGACCATGTGGCGCTGGGCCATGTTTCCCAACCGGCCGGGCACTTCCTCCGCGGGCGCTGCGGATGCGCAAAAGGCGGACCCAGGCTATCGCGTCTCCGCCATCTTCAACTCTCCGGCCGGCGAACACTACTACGGCCTGGGCCAGCACCAGCAGGGCGAGCTCGACCTCCGCGACCATCGCATTGACTGCTGGCACGACTACGGTGCAATCGGCGGCGAGACGGTCTGCGTGCCCTTCATGGTCTCAAGCCGCGACTACGGCCTCATCTGGGACAACCCCTCGAAGACCACCATCGATCTCGGCTTCAACCTGCAGAACGTCTGGTCGTCCCAGGTGGGCGACCGCGTCTCCTTTTTCGTCATCGCGGGCACGAATACCGACCAGGTCTACGAAGGCTATCGCCGGTTGACCGGCGTTGCGCACATGCTGCCGAAGGCCGCTTATGGCTATATCCAAAGCAAGGCCATCTATCCCACGCAGGCCCAGCTCCTGGCGGTTGCAAGAGGCTATCGCGACCGCCATCTGCCGCTCGACGTGCTGGTCGTGGACTTCCTGAACATGACCCGGCAGGGCGAGATGGATCTGGACCCGGCGCGATGGCCCGACCCCGCCGCGATGAACAAGCAGCTCCATGCCATGGGCATTCACACGCTGCTTAGCGTGTGGCCGCACTTCGCCCCCGGCACGCGCTACTACGACATGCTGCGCCAGAAGGGCTGGCTCATCCACAATGCAGCCGGCACGCCGGACCCCGGCGGCTTCAGCAAAGCCATCGGCCCAAACATCGACACCACAAACCCGGCCGCGGCCCGCTGGTTCTGGGATAAAATCCGCGATCGGTACGTCAAGCCCGATGGCTTTGACTACATCTGGCTCGATGAAACCGAGCCGGACATCAACCCGGAAAATGACTTCTTTTACGTCGGCTCAGGCAGGCGCTACTTCAACGTCTATCCTCTCTTCCACACCGCTTCGGTCTATGACGGCTTCCGGCGCGACTTCGGAGACAGCCGCCGCGTGATGATTCTCGCGCGCGCGTCTTATCTGGGAGCGCAGCGCAATGGCACTGTCTTCTGGTCAAGCGACATCACCGCCACCTGGGACATGCTGAAGCGTTCCATCGCCGCCGGCCTCGGCTTCACCGCCTCCGGCATGCCCTATTGGGACACCGACATCGCGGGCTTCTTCTCGCCGGAGATTCCTCCCACCTACCGCCCCGCACACACGCCTTTGGTGGATCCCTCGGACGCGCGAGCAAACGTCGACAACTATTCGGATTATCCGGAGCTGTTCGTGCGCTGGTTTCAGTGGGGCGTCTTCCAGCCCGTGATGCGCGCGCACGGGGAGCGCATGCACAACGAAGTCTGGTCCTATGGCAAACAGGCCGAGCCCATCCTCGCGAAGTATCTGCGGCTGCGCTACACGCTGATGCCCTACATCTACTCGCTCGGCTATCACACCTACCAGACCGGCGCTCCATACATGCGTGCGCTCTTCATGGACTTCCCCAACGACCCCAGGGTCGCCGATATGCGCGACGAATACATGTTCGGGCCCGCGTTTCTGGTGGCGCCGGTTACGCAGCAGGGCGCAACCAGCCGCAAAGTCTATCTGCCGGCGGGCGCGGACTGGTACAACTACTGGACCAACCAGCGCTTCTCGGGCGGCCATACCGTCACCGTCGCCGCTCCCATCGATACGATTCCGCTCTTCGTGCGCGCCGGTTCCATTGTGCCTCTCGGCGTTCCGGTTCTCAGCACGCAGCAGCCGCAAGCCATCGCTTCCGTGCGGGTTTACCCCGGCGCGGATGCCCGCTTCACGCTCTTTTCTGACGACGGAACCACCTATGACTATGAGAAGGGCGCGGGCCGCATCACCCGGCTGCATTGGGACCAGGCGACCCATCGCTTCACACACACGGGAGCCGCCGCATGGAGCGCGCCGGACGCGAAAATCGTGCAGATCGTGCATGCATCCGTCAGCAAGTAGCGACAATGGCCGGGCCCCCTCAATCGCGCGAATGCGTCGGCCGCGCTGGAAGAGCTTCGCAGGCTGATTTGAGCGGCGAAGGCGCTTCCGGCTCCGCGCCCTCCCCGCTACTTCAAACGCGCAAGGCTTCTGAGCGAAATTTCAGGGCGCACCGCTGTAGCAGTAGTATTCTCACATCGGGAGCTCCTGCTCTTTCCTTGGGCGGACGCAGGGCTCCCGCCCTCCGGGGAAGCACCCGCCCGCATCGCAGTCGGACCTTTCTGGCCGGGGACCAGGAGCCCATGATCAAGACGCCCTCCGTTTCCATCTCGCTCACTCTCGGCTCGCGCCAGGTGGAATCCACCATCACGCACAGCCCCTTCACCGTGGGCCGCATGCCGGAGAGCGACCTCACCCTCGACGATCCTTCCGTCTCGCGCCGCCACGCGGAGATCCTCTATGAGGACGGCCAATTCGTCCTCGTCGACCTGGGCAGCCGTCACGGAACCTATGTCAACTCCCGCAAAGTCGAGCGCCACACCCTGCAGCCGCGCGACGAAGTGCGCTTCGGCGGAAAAGACGGGCCCATCCTCCATTTCGGCATCGAAGATTCAGCCGCAACCTCCATTGTCCGCAGCCTCATCAGCCGCCTGGACGCAACCAACGACCAGGGCCCGAGCATTGAGAAGCTCAACTGGTTTCTTGAGGCAGCGCGCAAACTCAACGACGTCGGCGCCATTGACCAGATCCTCGCCGCGCTCGTTGAAACCACGATCGAACTCACGCGCGTCGAACGCGGCTACGTCATGCTCCGCGACGCCTCCACCGGCGAAATGCGGCTCGTCGCCGGACGCGCCAGGGACGGTGCCGTCCTCACCGACGACTCCACCATCTCCCACAGCGCCATTCGCAGCGCCATGGAATCCGCTGATCCCTTCATCGTCACCGACACGCTCAACTCGGAAACCGTCTCGCGCTCGGAGAGCGTCGTCGCCCAGAACATTCGCGCCGTCATCTGCATGCCCCTGCGCAGCCGCCGCCGCGAGCGCGACGCGAACTCCGGCCAGGTACTGGGCATCCTCTATCTTGACAATCGCCTCGCGCCCGGCAGGCTCACGCAAATTGACAATGACCTGCTCAAGACCATCGCCGCCGAGGCCGCCGCCCTCGTTGAAAACGCGCAGCTCGCCATGGAAGAGGAACAGGCGCGCCGTTACCGCGAAGAACTCAAGATCGCCGCCAGCATCCAGCAGGGGCTCATGCCCGCGCACCCGCCCCGCACTAATTTCGCCAGCATCGCCGCTCGCTACGCGCCCTGCAAGGAGATCGGCGGGGATTTCTATGACGCCATCGCCGACGAGGATTCCGTCTCGCTCGTCCTCGCCGATGTCTCCGGCAAGGGCGTCTCCGCGGCCCTGCTCGCCCAGACCCTCCAGGGCATGGTCTACGCGCTGCTCCTCGGCAATCGGCCCCTGGCTGAAATCGCGCACGCCCTCAATCTCTACATCTGTGCGCGCGCGCTCAGCAAGTACGCCACCCTCGTCATCCTGCGGCTCCATCGCAACGGCTCGCTCGAATACGTCAACTGCGGCCACGTCCACCCGCTGCTCAAAACGCCGCAAGGCATCCAGCGCCTCTCCGAGTCCGAAATGCCCGTCGGCCTCATCCCGGACGCCCATTACCGCGCACACACTGTTCAGCTCGCGCCCGCCTCGCGCCTTCTGCTCATCAGTGACGGCGTCACTGAAGCCGAAAACGAGGCCGGCGAGTTCTTTGGCGACGAGCGCCTTGAAGAAGCCCTGGCCCGCAGCGGCGATCTCGGCGACATCTTTCAGTCCCTCGCAGGCTTCTGCGGCTGCGCCTCCTCCTCAGATGACTGCACCATGGTCGAAATCGCCTTCGCCCCCATCGCCTGATGCTTTTCTCGGCACACGTCATCGCTCATCCCGCAGCGGAGGGCTCCATGCACATTCCGTTCCGCCGCGCCGCACTCCGCCCAGCGCCCCTGCACTCGCCTGCTGCGCCCCTGCCGCTGCCGGTGGCCTCCATGCCGCTTCAGACCAAATAGCCGCGCGCTCACTGCAACCGAAACATGTCGAAGACGAACTCTGAATCTTGGTACAGAAAAGCTGGGCCCTTCCGCTGCGGTCTTCAGGTGCACGAAGATCAGAGAGAATTTACAGGCAGGAGCAGGCCGGGCGCCAAAGATTCAACTTCGCGACAGGGAAGAAGGCATGCGGCATTTTCCGCCCCTTCGCCAGTCTTTCGGCATCGGGGCGAGCTTGTCGTATTGCTCGATCAGAGAACTCCCAACAGATAGCACACCAGCACGATCAGAAGCACTGTGCCAAGCCCGATGCCAACGCCTCCACCCGCGCCCCACCGGCCGTATCCGTAGTACCCGCCGCCTCCGCCGAAAACCAGCAGCAGCACGATAATGAGAATGATCACCATCTCCCACCTTCTCTTTCTGTTGAGACCAAACTGAAGCCGCGCGTCCATACGAAGAGCCCGGCCGTGGACAGGAATAGGTTCCACAGAAACGATCCGAGCTTGAGAATGCGGCGAATAGGGCCTTTCATCTTCGTCTGACCCTACTCCCACCAGGTTGAGATGAATGTGCATTTTTGCACACTTCGGCAGCACTTGAATGAGCAGAATCAGCAGGGAAAGGCAGGAGCGGCAGCAGCGGGGAAGAGGTGCGGTCTTCACGGGGATTTAGCCCCGCAGGTTATACAATCGCTGCCACCGCCGTTGGGAGGGAGCACCTGGTGAGAATGTCGCAGACACGACACCGCGAAGGCTGTTCAATATCGCTCACAGCTCTTAAAACGGTCACCCTGGCCCGCGCTTCCGCGTTGCACAGGGTTCCGTGAGAATCAGCCAGAGAGCTCGGCCACATGCGGCGGTCAGGAGGCGGCTTCAACTTCAACAGGTTTACTGATCTGCGTCGCCCCGTGTTGAAGCGGCGCGCGCCCCGCAAGTGGGATGATCGGATAAACGAGCCTGGCAACGTGCAAGTCGACGGCGATGCGAAGGAACATACCCCAGAGAACCCGCGAGCTTCACGCCGCGAAATAGCCCGGACAGCGCTCATGTGTGAATTTGCTGGAGTACCTCAAATCCTCTTCAACGGCGCCGACCGTGGGATGGGGAACGCGGCAGTGGCGCCGTTGGGTTGAGGATTTCTTAGCGCGTGGCCTCGAACAGGAACCACGCACGCCGCTCTGCTTCGTCGATCCAGATCTCAATCAAGCTGGTGGTTGCATATTCATTGGCTTTGCTGACGACCACATGCGCCGCGCGCAAGCTCTCTACAAAGGCCTTGTTGTCGGCGTGGAGTTCCCGCAGCATCTCGGTTGGGCCCACAAAATCCTCGTCGTTGTCCACAATCCGTTGCAGTCGGGAAATGTGCCCGATGGAGTGGATGGTTGTGCCGCCGACTTTGCGAACACGTTCAGCTATGGCATCGGTGATGCCGAATATTTGAGCCGCATGTTCGTCCAGAAGCAGGTGGTAGTCGCGAAAGTGTTGCCCGCTCATGTGCCAATGGAAGTTCTTGGTCTTGAGATAGAGGGCAAAGGCATCGGCCACAAGCGCGTTCAGCACGCTGGAAAGGTTCTTCACGTCTTCGGGCGAAAAGCCGTCGGGAACGAGAAGCCTGGCAGCTTGCGATTCTTTCTCATGAATATGTTTGGACACAGAGAAGCTCCTTTGCAGGGGAAGGCATTGGGACGTCCGGAATGGAGCGTCTGCGCCAGTTCCTCCAGCCTGCAAATGGAAGAAAAGGCAACTTGGTTACTCTCTCTCGAGAGAGGTGGAATGAGCGGGACCTAATGCTTTGACGGCGCGCTCACGTAGGCTGAGATGCCGACTGTTTTGCGCCGGTTCAGCCTGTGCGAAGAAGCTGTTGCGGACCGGCTCCGTCATTCTCGGCAACTGCATGCCCGTCTTGACCTGGGCGATGATTTCACGTGCGATTTGTATGCGACTCTTCTTCTTCAAAATGAATTCCTTCTTTAAAGGCTGGAAAATTGGCTGCTTGCCAGACTCGATTCTGAGACCTGGCCCAGCTTCAATGCATCCGGTATCTTCAGGGCCTCGATGGATCTGAGAACGCACCGAAAGAGGACTGAGATGCCAGGATGGACGCATGTTGCTTCTTCGGCGAATCGACGCAGTCGCTCGGCTTGTGGAGCTTCCGGGCTCTTTTACGCAATCTCAAACGCGTGTATGAAAAGACGCCCTTTAGGGGAATCTTGCAAGAATCCCGATCAATCGCTTGAACTACCTTCACCCGGCTTCACTGCACATCATCCTAGAAGCGCATCCGACGATCGTCTGCCTATTTTTGACCACCGCGAAGAGTAAGCAGATTGTGGACAGGGTAGGTTGGAGCGATCAGACAGATCAGAGGCAGAGCAGAGGCCCGCTTGACCTTTGTGGCTCATGGGCCCAGCAGCTCGGCGACATGCGGCGGTCAAGGGACGGCTTCAACTTCGACAGGTCGCTGATCCGCGTTGTCCTGTTTGGTCAGAGGCCGGCTCTGCTTCAACCGTCGCCGAATGTCGCGCCGCCTTGGACGCATCACTTTCAGGTTTTTTGCCAGGCCGAGCAGCGCCAGCAGGCGTATGCCCCAGTAGTTGAAATCTACTTCCCACCAGGCCATGCCATGCGTGGCAGACACGGGATAAGCATGATGATTGTTGTGCCACCCCTCGCCTCCGGTCAACAGTGCCACCCACCAGTTGTTGGTTGAATCGTCGTGAGTGTTGAAGGGGCGCGCGCCCCACAAGTGGGTTACTGAATTCACGAGCCAGGTAACGTGGAAACCGACGGTGATGCGCAGGAACACGCCCCAGAGAACCCACGAGATTCCCAGCGGCCATCCGCCCACGGCAGCGCCGCAGCCAAGCAGCGCGATGGCGGTGAGCGTAATGGGCAGCCAGTGCCAGACGGCCAGCCAGCGATAGAAGCGATCGCGCTCGAGATCGGGCGCATAACGGGAGAGCATGGTAGTTTCGCTGTGCAGCGCGCCGCGCAATATCCATCCCATGTGCGACCACCATTTGCCGTCGCGGGGCGAATGCGGATCGCCGGGCTTGTCAGTGTATTGGTGGTGCATCCGATGCACGGCCACCCAGTAAGTTGGGCTGCCCTGCAAGGCCAGCGCACCACAAATCGCCAGCAAATACTCCAGCCACTTGGGCGTGGAGAAACTGCGATGCGTAAGCTGGCGGTGATAACTGACTGCGATGCCCACATTCTGGCTCAGCAGCCACAAGACGAGAAACACCGCGATTGAAGACCACCGGAAGGTGAATAACGCAGCTATTGCTCCCAGGTGGAATGTGGCGATGACAGCAAAGAACACCCAGTTGAATTTGTCCGATCTTTTCTGCATCAATTCGATGGGTATGGAGGCGCTATCCGGTCTTGATTCTGCAATAGAGGTTGACATGGAATCTCCGCCTCGGTCGTCAAGTGAATGGCTGCGGCCGCGCAGCCCGGCATCCGTTGCGCTTTGCCCGGCCGCCATCTTCCTTCACCCAGCTTTAGCAGGTTCTGTGCGAGAAGTACGAGCAGAATTGCACACACTGCTTCGCCCAGGCCGCCGATTTCCGGGGCGCCGTTCAGCCAGCTTTATGCGTCCAGCGCGCGCCATTGAAGAGACGGGATTGAACAGGCCGAGGATTGTGGGAGTGGCATTCGATGCGGCAGGGGCTTTCTCCGCGCAAAGGGGTTGCCCGCAAGAGCAGAGTGGCGCAGGATACGCTCTTGATTTGATGACGCCAGAATTTGACGGAGCCATGGTCAATATTGGCCAGCATGCGCACGATGCCTGCGTAACACTTGCCATAGATTGGTACGCCGTCGACCCCGTCGACCAAGGCTGCCGGATTTCCCGGCGTGCAACCTTCAGTGAGACCGACAACATGAAGAGGATGCATCTTAACCGCCGTGCAAATTAGTCGGAGAAACTCTTGGAGAAACATGAAACTTCTCAAAGGAATAGGAACAGGGCTGTGTCTTTCCTTGCTCTGTCTGCTTGTCACGGCGAAGGCAAAGGCCGACGAGCAAAACAGCAAGACCGTTGTCACCCTTAGCGCGCCGCTTGCAGTTCCGGGCCTTGGCGCCCAGACCTTGCCGGCCGGCACATACATCTTCAAGGTTCTTGACTCGTCCTCGGATCGGGACATCATTCAGATTTCGAGCCAGGACGGAACCCATGTGTTCGCCACAATACTTGGAGTTCCGAATTCACGCTTGAAGGCTTCAGACTCACCAGTGACCATGTTTGAGGCTCGCCCCTCTGGAGAGCCCCAGGCACTGAAGGCGTGGTTTGGGTCGGGCCGCACATCTGGCGATCAAATCGTCTATAGAAAGCCGATGGCTACTCAGCTAGCCAAGGAAGCCAACGAGCCTGTACTTTCGACAACCACTGATATGGCCAATTCATCAGTCGATACGCTAAAGGCGGCATCGATTGGGGCCATTAGTGCGAGTGGGGAAGCAGTTTCTGAAGACCAGGTTGTGGATTCGCCCACTGCGGCTGCACCCGCGATGGCTGTCGCTGCAACAACGCCTGCCACCTCGAATGACGCCACTGTCGCCGCGACGACGCCTGCCTCCTCGACTGACTCGGCCGACAATGCAACGACGCCTGCCACCTCGAATGACTCGACTGTCAATGCAACGACGCCTGCCACCTCGAATGACTCGACCGTCGCTGCGACGACGCCTGCCACCTCGAATGACTCGACTGTCAATGCAACGACGCCTGCCACCTCGAATGACTCGACCGTCAATGCAACGACGCCTGCCACCTCGAATGACTCGACCGTCGCTGCGACGACGCCTGCCACCTCGAATGACTCGACCGTCGCTGCGACGACGCCTGCCACCTCGAATGACTCGACCGTCGCTGCGACGACGCCTGCCACCTCGAATGACTCGGCCGACAGTGCAACGACGCCTGCCACCTCGAATGACTCGACCGTCAATGCAACGACTGATGGCACAACGCCCGCAGACTCGCAGATGGCCACAACAGAGTCGGCCACCGCGTCAACGCCTGCAGACTCAGCCGAGCCTTCTGCCCCCGCTGCGCAAGAAGCGGCCCAGGGCACCCTGCCTAAAACAGCCAGCCTTCTTCCCCTCATTGGACTAGGCGGACTGCTTACGCTGGGCGCGGCTTTTCTGTTGACGGGCTTGTTGAAGCGGAACGCGTAAGTCAACCGAAACGGTCGCATAGCATTTTTCGCGATCCGAGGATGATTTGCGGAGGATGAGGGCGATACGCAAGTATCGCCCTCATCCTCCATTTGATCGTATGCGGTACTCCCGATCAGCTCGCCGCAGTTTCTAACCCGCCGTTCAATGGAACAAAGGCGCTCGACCATGATGCCCGCAACTGAGCAGGACAAATCCGCGACGAGAGGTTGGAAGTTTCTCCGCTGGATGCGCTGGTTCCTGTTTCTCGCAGGGACGCTGGCGATCTCGTATGTTGCGCTCACGCTGCTTTATGCAAACTTCTACCAGAGAGCCGCAGGTAAGGCTCTTGAAGAGCAGATAAGTGCGCATGAACACCACCAAGTCACACCACCTGCGGCCAAAGAGGGTGATGTTCTGGGTCTCCTTGAGATTCCAAGGTTGGGGTTGAAGGTTGCCATCCTTGCGGGAACCACATCGCAGACGTTGCGCCTCGGTGTCGGGCATATCGAAGGCACCGCTTTGCCCGGGGAGCCGGGCAACGCCGGAATCGCCGGACACCGCGATACCTATTTTCGGGTGCTCCGGAACATTCGCGCCGGCGACAGGATCCGGATTCTGACCGCAACCGGCCCTTCCGTGTACGTAGTCGACTGGACGCGGATTGTTGCTCCCAGCGACACCGAAATTCTGGCCCCGACCCCAGGATCCTCGATCACACTCGTGACTTGTCATCCCTTTTACTTTATCGGCGCGGCTCCGAATCGATTTGTCGTGCACGCGCATAAGGAGTAGTTGCCGCGCGGCTTCTCTGCGCCGGGTCACGGCATCAGGAAGAGGGTCAAATCTCTTCTCGCGTGAATCTGGCAATCGCTCTGTGCATTGCAGGCGTGGTCAATCGTCGAGTCTCCGCAGAGCTCGTGAGGACCTGACCTGCCGTCCGACGCAAAAGCAAGACCATCCCCATCCAGCGAGTCACCAACACAGACTTCAAACGCTGTGAAAGGGTTTCACGGCCCCATGTTTCCCGGTGTGCAGGGATTGTAACCCAGCGTCGTTGCAGTGACCGGAGCCGGCGGAGAGGGTGGAGTAGACCATGGGACATTGTTGAAGTCGAAATACTCCAGCAGGTTGGGTTGTGCGGCATCGTGGGGAGTTAGGTGAGCAAGGGGACCGATGAATCGGTCTTCGACGAACTTGATCACCGCCGTGTGATCCATCGGCGTGTGCGAAACATAGTGCTTCCGCGTAAACGGCGAGATGATGATATTGGGTACGCGGAACCCGAGCTGTGCGGAAAATCCCTGTTCGGCTGCGGCGTCACCCGAATTGGCTCCGGGGTCAGATGAATCCAAATCGCAATGCAGCGTCGGCGTCCCGGGAGTGGCGGGGACGCATGGTTTGTAGCCGTCGGCATTCACGGCTATCGACCCAATATCCGGCGGGGTGGCTCCTAAAAGGGCAGTATTGGTGTTGTCGTTTGAGTGGCCGGGCACGGGGGGCACATGGTCGTATGGCCCTCCACCCTCGTCGTAGCTGAGGAAGAAAACGGAGTCCTTCCACTCAGGACTGGCCATAAAGGCATTTATGATCTTTGCCACCTGCGCCTGCCCGAGCAGAATCGATTGACCCGACCCTGGATGCTCGTCGTTGTTTCCGTAGCCGGCCTCAATGAATGCAAAGCTGGGAAGCGTGCCGTTGGTGAGATCGCTGAAGTAGGTCGAGAGCGGGGCAATGTGGTTCGGGTCAATGCAGAAGGAGTTCGACGAATCGCCGACTACGCTGGATGGCTGGGTGGGAGGTGTACAGGCAGCGCCCGATGGATTCTCATACAGGTAAATAAGCGAATAGCTAAAGTTAGAGAAGTCGGTCGCGGGATACGCCGCGTTCGACCCGCCGGTGCAGTTATCCGTATTGAGGCAGAAGCCCTGGGTAACGGAGTAGTAGATCTTCCACGACACCTTTGCCGTGTCAAGTTCCTGGAAAATGGTTGGTATGTTGAGTTGAGGAAGGTGGTCATCACCGGGGTTCTTGACCAGGCCTTGGGTCGTGCCTCCAGAAAAGGTCGCGATGCGGTTGGCGATGCTCTTGCTCGACACGGGCGAGAACCAGCGATCGGATACGGCAAACTGAGATGCCATGTAGTAGTAGTAATTGAGAAATGTCTGGTCGTAATATCCCATCGCGCGCCTGCCCGTTGAATCGGTAAAACTTCCCGAGCAGCTATTCGAGCTCGCGCAGTTCTTATCGTAGCCTTCAGCATTGTGAACAAAGCCATCCGTGAGGATAGGGCGAGTGGCGAGAAAATTGTAGCGGTTGACGTCGCCGTAGCTCGCCAGCCAATCCGAACTGTCATCGTCGATGCACGTGCTGGTGAGCTTGAACAGCGAGTACGATGTGCCCTCGTCATCCTGGTTGCTGATCGTGGAGAGCTTGTCGTCAATGCCGTCCACTTCATAATCTACGCCGTCGTCTCCGATGTTCCATCCTTTTGAATGCCGGTATGGGTTCAACATGCCGAAATAGTTGTCGAATGAATGGTTCTCCTGGAGCATGAAGACAACGTGGTCGATGGACGCGATAGTGCCCCCCGGCGTCACAGTAACCGTTGCGCTGGCCGAAGCGTTGCCGCCTGGGCCCGTTGCAGCGACGGTGTAAATTGTGGTGGTTGCCGGGCTCACCGATTGCATTCCGCCGCTGGCCGGCAGAGTAAATGTACTGCCATCGGTTCCGGTGATTGTGATCTGGGTGGCATTGGCCGCTGTGACAGTCAAAGTCGAGGAGTTTCCCGCAATGATCGACGTGGGATTCGCCGTTAAGGATACGGTTGGTACGGGACTTGCCGTAACCGTGACGATTGCAGTTGCGGTGGTGTTCCCGCCCGGTCCAATCGCGGTTGCCGTGTACGTGGTGGTCGCGGCCGGGCTCACAGCCTGCAATCCGCCGCTTACCGGCAGCGGGTACGAGCTGCCGTCGGAGCCGGTAACGGTGACTTGTGTGGCTTGAATCGCCGTCACGGTTAGAGTGGACGAACTCCCTGAGGTGATGGAAGCAGGATTGGCGGTGATGGTAACGGTTGGTGCGGGATTAGTGGTCACCGACACAACCGCAATGGCCGAGGCTTGGCCTGCCGCCCCTTTGGCGACTGCGGTATACGTTGTGTTCGTAGTCGGACTCACCGCTTGAGTTCCGCCACTCGCTTGCAGGGGATACGTACTGCCATCGCTTCCCGTCACGGTTACCTGGGTCGAATTCGTCGCCGTGACCGTCAAGATGGCCGAACTCCCCAAGGTAATCGATGCAGGGTCAGCGACGATGGCGACGGTTGGCGATGAGCTCGATGCCACATTCACAATCGCACTCGCTGAGGTTGTTCCCCCCAAGCCTGTTGCGGCGGTTGTGTAGGTGGTGGTCTGGGTCGGAGTCACTGACTGCGTGCCTCCATTTGCCGCAAGGACATAGCTCGTTCCGTCGCTGCCGGAAATCGTGACTTGAGTGGCATACGTCGCAGTCACCGTCAACATGGATGAGCTTCCCACGTTGATCAATGCGGGGCTGGCGCTAATGTTCACGGTCGGTGCCTGAGTTGTCTTGAATGAGTTCCCCGCCCCGCAACCTGCGATCAGCAGAGAAAGCACAAATCCGGACGCCGCCCGGAACACAATGCGACGGATATCTGAACTAACACACGCCATTTTCATCACGCCTACGTTTCTACCTTTCAGGGAGCATGATGGACTGTTTCGCTCCGCAACCACAATTGGCAGCAACTAAGGAGGTACCGTGCATGACCTACTCCGCGTCGTCGCCGTAACAATCCTTTGCCGATCTACACGGACTTCAGGCCAGGAGATCGGTTGCCCGCTCGGCTTGAGAAGCAGTTTCAGCCGCATTGCTGCCGTGCCGGATATTTACACCATCTCGCCGCTGAGCAAGCATCTTGGTCTGCATTCTCCAGGCAGGTGAAGCATGTTTGGCCTGGAGAAACATGCGCCACAGACGCCGTGGGCCTGCCAGCGCTTCGGCATGGTTTATGGTCCGCTTGCATTTCTTGAGTTCAAACCAGCGAAGATAGTTTTTGACAACGCTGGTTAAAGTCATGTCGATTCCCGCTGCGAAGTTATGCTCGGCCATCTGCTCTTGCAGTTCCGGCGACTGCAGAATGGCAATGATCTGATCGGAGAGATCGGCGGCGCTGGCCCTTTTATAGAAGCGGATGGCCATGTTTTCCTCCAGCGCCATTCCTCGAAAGTCGTCGATGTCTGCGCACACAATCGGAACGCCATACTCGCATGCCTGATGGGCCGGACCGCTTGAGCCCGTCGCAGAGTCATACGGCATCACCAGGATCGACGTTGTCTGAAATAGGGCCGGAATCTCTGTCTCCGGAACGTAGCCGCGGAACTCAATCGGCAGACCTGCAGGCTGGGCGTCACGAATCGACTCCCAATATCCCGCTTTGGTGTGGTGATTGGCGCCCGCGACAATCAATCGGGCGTTTGGAAACTTTTCCAGGACAGCCGGGAAGGCCGCCATAAGTGTCTCCAGACGCTTGTAGGTTCCCCAGTGTCCAATGGCCAGAATGCGAAGATCCGGGTCGCCGCGTCTCGTGAAATCGGGTGGGCAAGGAATGGTTGCGAATGTTCCGTGCGTTCCCAGCAATACGTTCTGCGCGGAATATTTTGATATCAGGGTTTCGCGATAGGCAGGAAGCAGAACAGAGATTGAACTCGCGTGCAGCAATGCCCTAGTGGCGAGGTGCGTGCCGATTTGAAATAACTTGACTCTCCGTACTTCGGCAGCGGCGAAATCGACATGTTCAAGAATGTGGTGCAAGGTCACGTGCGTAACAAAGCCGGCGGTGCGCGTAAGAGCGGGTGCCGAAAGCCCGAAGAATGCGGCGAACGGATTCTCCGGTGTCGCAAAGCTGGAAAAGACCAGGTTGTACCAGACGATATCAGGCTTCAACTTCAGAATGTTGTTCAACAAGCGCACCGGAGTTGCCAGGGTACCGAACTTCCAGCAACGAATCACATTGAATCCAGGCAGCTCGGACAGCTCATGAGCCTTCAGTGAATGACCTTTCTCATCAGTTGCGAATTCATAGTCGTCCAATTCGTCCGCGAGGATTGTCAAGTCGACGTCAGGGTTGCTCTGTAGCTCTCGAGCGAGGTGAAACGCGTATTCGTTCAATTGGCGTCCACTGGGAGGAAACGTAGCAACTAGACAAATCTTCATTGGAGCCCGCCTTTAGAATAGAGTGATTTGCACATAGGGTCTGAGTTGCTGAGTGTTTCCGCCCTTGAAGTTGAGGAAGTTCTCTTCTTGCAATCCTGCCGAAAATCGAATTGGATACTTCAGAACAACCTCTCCGGAGTCGTCGTTGAACTTGCGGAGGAACGGTCTTGCGTAGGAGATGGAGAATCCGTTTTGCATTGCGTCATAAACATGGAAGCTACGGGGGCTGGAGTAAGCAGAGGAAAATCGCAGGTTCCAGTTGGGTTTCGGGCTGAATTCGATGGTGCCGGCCGGGCGCAGATTCTGCGCGTTTCCGGTGTTGGAACTTACCACTCGCCATGCCCGCAGGTCTTCAATCACAGCCCTGACATTCAAGCGCGCGGAAAACCGGTGATCGACGCCGATATAGGCGGATGTAATGTAGTCCTCGTAGTTCACGGGGGATATCTTCTGATCCGTTGCCCCCCAGCCGGTCACCAGAGCGGTTTTACCCCACGGCGCGCCGACTCGAAAGTCAAGCGCACCCGTCAACGCTTGTGAATGCAGATTGCTTTCTGTAAAAGGTCCGGCTTCCCTGATCACGTACCCGCTGACAGAAATCGTGTTGAAAAACGAACTGGTGGAAAGATAGACAAATTGGCGAAAGAGATTCTGATTCATTGCGACCGGAGACTCTGAATCGCGGCGAACCGTCAACTGCATACCGGCATTGACCATGAGTACGTTGTGTCCCAGATTCAAGGAAGGGCTCGCTCCAATGTTGAATGAGCGGTCAGTGGTGTTTCGGCTCACAATTGAGTTTGTGCTGGGCACAGATATCTGGCCCCTGGCGTTGCGCATCTGGAAGAATCCGCCGATGGTGGGAGCGTGGCCCAGATGCAGATGGAATGCGCTGGTCCATTGAGTTTCGATGGAGGAGCGCGGCGGCGGAAGAAGAGCTGTATCGTTGCTCGGCACCGGGAATGCTGCGTCCAGCTTGGAGTCCAGAACATAGACTGTCGGGTCTTCAAAAATTGGTTCTATAGATACATCGGAGAGTACGCTCACGATGGGAGTAATCCTCAATCCTTCGTCCCCACCGGCCTGCAACTGAGCTTGTTCCGCTGTTTGATCTTCGCCTTCGGCGCTGGCAGCCCGCGCAAACGAAGTAAGGGCCTCAGCGCCATGGTGTTGCTGGCGAAGGACGTTGGCCTTGGCCAGCAGATACTGATAGTCAGAGAAATTATCCGCATCCGTTCTGACCGCCGCGAGTTCGGCCTGCGCCCGGGTTGTGTCACCGATTGCGAGATAGTTGTTGGCCAGTCCAATCCTCACCTTTGCGTCCGGCGCACCGGCGGCCTTGGCGCGTTGGAGGTACACTTGGGAAAGCTCATAATCATGCATCGAACGGAAGACGTCCGCCGCCGCGATGAATTGGTTGCCGGTTGGTGGCGCCGTGGTCCCATCCTCGCCTTCCATCTGAGCCAAAGCAATCTGCCTTGTTGCATCCTCTGCACGGCCCTGCTCTGCCATGAGCTGTGCAATCGCCAAGCGTACGCTTACGCGGTCGCTGTTCTTGGCTGAAAGCGCCTTCCGAAAGCGCTCCATGGCGGCCGCATGATCGCCGATTGTACTCAGAGCCTGCCCCGTCGAGACGTAAATCTCGCTTTGCCCTGACTCCGCATCTTTTGCCGAAGCGGCGTCGAGCTTGGCATACTGCTCCGCCAGCTGCACGTTGCGAAGTGTCTGATCCAGGTCTTGAAGACTGGCGTAGGACCGTGCGAGCAATGCATAGAGAGCAGCGCTCCGTGGAAGATCTACCTTTGCGATTTCCAACTCGGCAATGGCATCGTGGTAACGCCGCTGCGCAAACAGGATGTTTCCGAGGCCCAGGTGAAGCGCGCCATCATCGGGAGTGAACTTTAATGCCTCTCTGTACTCACGGGCTGCCTTGGTCAACATGCCCACGCGCCCATATGCGGTGGCGCGTATGACGTGAATGTCTCTCGAATCGCCAAGCGCGCGCTCCGCAAGATCCGCTTGCTGCAGGGCTAACTGCGGCTTATGCAGATCGAGGCTCGCATAGGCGAGTCCCAAGTGGGCCTCGCCATCGTCCGGCTGTCTTTTGAGGGCTGCGTTAAAGTCATCCGCCGCGGCCTGAGGCTGGTGCAGGTCGTTGAGCACGTATCCGCGGTTGATGTAGGCCGTAATTACATTGGGATCACGTCGAAGAGCTTCAGAGAAGTCGTTCTTCGCCTTCTCGGAGGCTCCTTGATGCTTGTGTACATAGCCTTCAAGCAGCGGTATGTCAGGCTCATTTGGAAGGACGGTGAGGTACTTCGATGTCAGGGCCAGCAGTTCGTTATACTGCCCGAGACGGAGAAGATCATAACCGAGATAGACAACCACGTCTCTATCATGAGGCAGGACTTTGATTGCCTTCCTGCCTACAACAGCAGATTCAAGATACAGACCTTTGAAACTCAGATATCTCTCCTTCTCTCGTAGGATTTGAGGATTCTGTTGCATTCCTCTTGTGACGCGGCTCAGCCACGTTGCGGCCAGTGTGAGGTTGTGTGCCTCAATCGCGGCATTCATTCCACCGGCAACAACCAGGGACCTGCGGGGACCCAGGGAATAGCCCTTGCTGTAGGAAACCTGCGCCTTGGCGAATTCCCGATGTGCGGTGTAAAGATCTCCGAGCGCGAGATAGGGGACGTAGGACGAGGGGTTGGCGTGCGCCAGGCGCAGGAAATATTTTTCCGCGTCTTTGTCACGACCCGCCGCGCGTGAAGCATAGCCGAGGGAGGTGAGCGCGGCACGGTTGGCGGGATCCCTGGCAAGGATCTGCTGATACACGCGGATCGCATCGTCAGTGCGCCCGAGCTTGATGAGGATGTCCCCGTTGAGCTGCAGACTATTGCCATCCTGTGCGCCGCTTGCGAGGTCTTCCCTGATGTCGGCCAGTGCGCCGTTCAGGTCGCCGGCATTCATCCGGATCATCGCTCTGAGGCGCAGGAACGGTCCTTTGGCGGATTGGTCCTCGCGGAGGCTGTTGATCTCCGCTTGCGCCGTGCGGAGCTGGTCACGAGCAGCGGTATCGTTCGATGTCTCGTGATACAGTGCCATCAATTCCATGTGGAGCTGAATGCCATAGAGCGGACCTTCGGGGGGATTCACAGGCAGTGAAGCCAGGGCGGCGCTGTATTCCATAATGGCGTCTTGCTCGCGTTCCTGAATCTTGGCAATCGCTCCGCGGATTGAGTGCAGTCGATAATTGTTGGGATCGGTTGCAGCGGCACGATTGAGAAACGGGGTCGCCTTGTCGATGGAGCCAGCCGCAACCTCGGCCTGCGCTGCAGCGAACTGCAGGCCCAAATTTTTCGGGACAGCATTGGCCGCCCGCGCATATATTTTCGCGGACTCATCCAGTTTGCCGTCGAGCTGGTAGGTGTACGCGAGTTCAGCGGTGACGTCCGGTTTTGGATTGCGAATCGACTTGAGCGCGGCAATCGCTTCGGAGTAGTTCCCGACCTCACGGTAGTATTCCGCCAGAGTGCGCTGGACATCCGGGTTGGAAGGATCACGGCGTTTGGCCAAGTCGAGATAGTGGTCTGCCATATCCATCTGCTTCATGTGCTGGTAGGCGCGCGCCAGCAGCAGCTCTGACCGCGCGCCCGGCTGCATGCGCTCTGCTCTGCCCAGCCAATCGAGCGCATTGGCGTAATCTGCCGATCTCAAGTACAGGTCTCCAAGCAGCAGCAAATCGGCTCTACGGCTGGGATCAGACGAGAGCGATTGTTTGAGCAGGCGCTCGGCATCTTTGTTTCGCCCCATTACGCCGTAGGTCTGCGCAAGGCCGGAGAGCCCTTCCGCTGAAGATGGACTCAGGCGAAGACCGTGCGCATAGGCATCCGCGGAGAGCGGCAGCTTTCCATCGAGCCGAGCCGCGTAGGCCAGCAGAAACCACAATTGCGGATCATTGGGAGCAGCTTGTGAGGCACGTTGCGCGTAGTTGAGGGCGAGCGCGTGATCTCCGCGCTGCAAAGCCTGCTGAGCGGCACGCGCAAGACGCGCGTTCTGGATATTTGAGCCCCAGCCCAGCGGCTGGACCCCAGGCTCGCTCTGTGTTTTCTGAGACTGTGAAGTTTTAGCAGTTCCCGATCCTACATCGTAGGTTTGTGCCGCGACGACGCAGTCGCATGCGGCGATCGCAAGCGCCAACGCAACAATCGATAATCCGAGTCTTGCAACCAAAGGGCACCAGCGTAATCTCATATGTGGCAGCTAAATTGAACAGGTTCGTAAAGAGGCAGCACTTGTTCTGTCGATCGCTCTGAAAAAGGAACTGCGTAGCCAGCGGGATGGCCTGCTGCGCATAAGACGCCTTGCATTTGGCCGAGTCGGCTTCTCGACGAAATGCCGAGAAGTATGTCTGCGAAGTCAGGAATTCTGATAGAAAGGCGACTGCAATGTGTAAGTGTGTCCATAGGCGATCCCCTAAGTGAAACGAGCCTGATTTACCCTACGCTTTTGACCCTCCTAATCCTGTGCAATATTGACCGCAATTGATGCGCTGGCGGAGAACCAACTGGGCCGCTCTGGAGGCTCGCCGAGCAGCGCCCCGCCGGAGAAGGCGCAATCCTCTATGTCGTTGAAAAGCCATCTCTGGAAGGCAATGCAGGCTACCCCGCGCCGCCCTGATGAGTTGATCACTCCATTCCCATCAGGGCTGATCGCTTTGCAGCGCGCGCCTTGCTGGGAGGAGGATCGAGGAGTTTGGGCCTGGAAGCATTTTCCCCTGGCAGCTCGTCGCGGAGAACGACGTTTAGCAAGGATGTGTGGACCCGGATACGCCCCTTGTATCCGTCATACTCGATATATCCGAGAGCCCTGAAGCGATTCATGAAGAAGCTGATGCGTGAGCGCGTGGCGCCGATCATCTCGGCCAGAGTCTCTTGCGTCACCGGCGGTATCAGCGTTTCCGGAGTCCCCGGGCCACCGTACTCGGCCATAATCAGCAGGATTCGCGCCAGGCGTCTTTCGCTGGAGTTGAAAAGCTGATCGACGAGATCGGCCTGGGTTCGGATGCTTCGGCTAAGAATGACCTGCATAAAGAAGTCAGAGAATGTGTGCTCGTCATGCAGCGCGCGGAGCATCTCGTCGCTATCGATCCGAGTTGCTACGCAGGCTGAGATTGCCGAGGCTGTGGAGACCCGGCGTAGATTTACACCCGACATGGACTCTTCGCCAAAGAAGTCTCCGACGGCCAGCAATGTAACTGTGGCTTCCTTCCCCTTCTTGGAAACAACGGTAAGTTTTGCACGCCCACTCTGGAGATAGAAGACGGCGTCGGACGGCCCTCCCTGAGGAAAGAACGTCCCCTTTGACTTGCGGCAGACAATGGTTCGTCCCGTGCCGGAGGTCTTCAGAAAGATGTTCGTATCGAAGGTTTTCTCAGTTGCTTCAGTCATCACAGTCGCGTTCTTTCTGAGTGCGGGGAAGGTATCCAGGAGCCCCCACCAAGCCAGCTCAAGGATGAGTGCAGACCGACATCCAGCTCCAGATACGCCTTCATCCTGTACTCCATCACACGTTCTCACAGTCTGAGCGTGAAGTATGAGCAATCCTGCTCTGTCAGTGCCGCACCCCCAACAGGAAGCGAGCCCGTGTCTGGTTCTGCGCACTTCTCATTGAGTTGATGAGGGTTGATGATGGCCAGGGAGCCCGGACTTCCTGCGTCCTCGCGCGACAAGACCGCAATGCAACCGCAGTGCACGCGTTGCTCAGGGTACAAGTACCAGAGGCGACAGTCAGATAACGACCCATTGCCTTCTGGAAGGGCACCCTTGATCCTCAGTATCTTCAGTAGAGGGAGCGAATGCGATCCCGCGCAATGCAACCCGGCGGAGCTGGCACTTTCGACCGGCACTGTTCCATATTGGCCAGACCTGAGACAGGCTTGCTGAGAGACTTGCACCATAGTTGGGTATTCAAGCATGTGCCGGAGGTGAATATGGTTGGCATACAAGCGCGAATTCTCATCGTCCACGATGATTCATTTGCTTCGAGCAGCATTGCTTCGTGCACGCGGAATGATTTTGTGGTCGCGTGTCCGCCGCACAGCATATTTGTCCGCATTGGTTGAGACCCGGGGGAAGGTACCTGTCACTTACCAGTCCGGCCTGAACTTTCCTGGAACGCAGGCAGACGCATATAGGCATGAAAAAGCCTCGCAAAGGGTAGGTTGAGTGCGTTTAACAGGTAGTTCAAGAGGCGTTTTGTTGCGAGGTAACTTTGCAGACCGTTAAGCCCATCCAAACATCAAAACAGCCGATACCGATCGGCCTGATTCTGATGGCGGTTATCGTGGTACATCTACCTTTGCTACTGATGAAGTTGCCTCTGAAATCGTACGATACCAACTTCCACATTTTCTTTGCGTCCCATTACGTTCACCACTGGTTCAACCCATGGAATACAAAGTGGTACGCAGGGTTTTCGCAGATGACATATCCTCCCTTGCCGCAGCAGTGGGTGGCAGTGGTCTCCCGGATTCTTGGTTTGGATATGGCGTACATGGCTGTACAACTTTTCGCCATGCTGCTGCTCGTGGTGGGGGTCTATCGATTCTCGCTGCTCTGGGTCAGCCCGCGCGCCGCGTCAATTGCTGCACTGGCGAGTGTGTTTCTCGGCTCGGAAAGCTTCCTCGTCTATTCTGCGGGGCAGTTGGCCACCACGTTTGCGGCGCCAATCTATTTAAATGCCCTCCCCTTTCTCTTTGAATGGGTTCGTCGCGGCAAGTGGCGATCGTTTCTGAAAGCGAGCGTGCTTTTCACCGCCGCGGCTGCTGCGCACCATGCCACGTTGCTCTTTGGATCCTTCTTCTTTGCAGTGCCGGTCCTGGCGCTGGTGCTGATGGATCGCGAGGATGGTGAGCGCACTTCGGTCCCCTCGTTTATGGGACGATCCCTCGCAATCATTGTGGTGGTGGGTGCAGCGATTGCCATCGTGCTCCTTCCCTTCTGGATTGCGTTGATTCATTATCCCGTGACCCAGACTCCCATCCCGCACCCTAGCCGGGCGAACTACATACTTAGCCCGCAGTGGGGCTTGAACTATTTCATCGTTCCCTATGGAGCCTTGATTCTTGCTCTTCCGTTCATCTTTCTGCGAGGTTGCACCGTCGTTCGCCTGCGCCCCTTGCTGCTTGGCTTCTGGGTGGCGTTTATGGTGGGCCTCGGAGGAACAACCCCTGTGGGCCATCTCTTGCTCGGGCGCGCCTTTTACGTGCTCACGATGGAACGTTTCAGCTACTGGGCATCCTTGCTCGCTCTGCCCTTTGTTGGACTGCTGGCGGCGGAACTCTACGATCGGTATCGCATGCGAGCCGTTATTGGCTTGACCATTGCCGCAGCCTTTACTTGCGCGCTGGCAGTAGGGTGGGCGACTTATAGGCCGGCGGATGCGGAGAATTTCAAGGTGAATACGGTTGCATCCTGGCTCAATCGTGACGGCCACGATCAATATCGCTATATCACCCTGGGATTCGGAAACAAGATTGCGCGCCTGGCCATGATGACGAATGCCAGCAGTGTGGATGGCGAATGGAATTCAGGCCGTATGCTGCCGGAGCTGACTCACTACGGTGCAGGCGCTCTCACCAGCTCAAAATATTTCGGTAAGCCGGGCCTGGATGCACTCAGTGCGATGCTGGCTCACGCAGACCACTACGGACTGAAATGGGTATTCGTGCGGGATCACTTTTATGATCCGCTTCTGGCTTTTGCCGGCTGGCGTCCCGTGGACAGTCTTGACGACAACATAATCACAGTCTGGAGCAAGGACGGGGTACCGCCGGCAACGCCTTTGAACGCGCCACAAATTCCACCCCACTGGCAAGGCGTGATGTGGGGCATTTTCCCGTTCGGCAGTAGTCTCCTGGCAATCCTGGTGGTCTTTATTCCCGCAAAGAAGCGCCACGGTCTGGGAAGTGACGAAGTCAACTCCACCGGCGAGAGTCGTGTGCATGCGAGGTTGGTCTCGTGAACCATGGACGCATATTCGCAGCGCTCTTAGGAGCTTCGACCGTAGCGCTCGTGGTGATTGGTACCGTGTGGCCTGTGCAATCTGCAGTTGCCTATGCCGGCGGGCAGGGCCTGCGGCCCTCGTCTTCAACTCCGGAAGCGGCCGTTAGAAATCTTGGTGACGACATCCGCGAGCAAGCGTGGGAAAAGGCCTATGCCAGTCTCGCCAACAAGGCGCAGTTTACCGAGCCTGACTTTGTCCGCGATCTGAAGGGATATTACCCCGGCCTTCTTACCTACGCGACTCTGAACAGCTTTGAAGTGTTGCCGCGACATGCTTCCGCGAATGAAGCGGATGTTGAGCTTAAATTGCATTGGTCTACCGTGGTGGGCGCGTCGGTAACCACACGCGACCTGCGAGTCGTGAGAGACGGCGACCACTGGAAACCAGAGTGGCCTATAGTTAAAGCGCCCACTGTTCCGCCGCAGGTTATTCCGGTCAATTATCTGCGCTGGGACGTGATCTACCGCGGCGCCACCGATGACTGGGGCACGCAGGATGTGGAATCGCCGCAGGTCCGCATTGTGGATATGCATCCTGTGGAGCGAGCAGATGGAGTGGTGATCCTGGGCGAGTTGCTGAACGAAGACGTCGTTCCGGCTTACGTGTCGGTCACCGCAACTTTGCTGTCAAAAAGCAAATCAGTGCTCGCGACCGAGGGCAGCTTTGACAAGATATCTCATCTGCTGCTGCCGAAGCAGGTGACTCCATTTTTTATCCGGTTCCCGGGCGTACAGTTGTCCGATGTCGGCAGCATCCGCATGACGCCAGTGTCGTCTCTGATTGCAGCCTCTGCGGACCCGGTGATCGAGATCGAGAATGAGCAGTTGCATCCGGCTCCGGACGCCTCAGTGACTGGTCAACTGGCGAATCAAAGCGGACAGATCGTAAATATCGCGCATGTGCTTGTGTCGTTCTACAACAAGAGCGGTCAAGTAGTCTGGGTTGCGGATCAGTACGTGAATCAAGCTCTCTTGCCGCAGACGCCGGTCCCGTTTCACATCCACGTCCCCGAGGACCTTGCCAAAAACATCAGCAGCCAGCGAACAATTGTTGCTACGTACAGCTTTGGTGGTTCCCAATGAACTCCAGACTTTGGTTGCTGATCAGCGGATTGGCCCTTGCCACCCTGCAGCAGGTGGCTTTTGCCCAAGGGATGAGCATGACCTTGCCCAAAGCTATTGAGGCTGGCAGCTCCTTTGCGATCCAGAGCCATGGAAGCGGCAATGCAACCCTGTACATCGTCTGTCCAGAGCAGGTGTTGAAGCGCGATATGCAGCTGGGAGAGACTGCGGTCTTTGCTGCCGGCTCGCTCACCAGCGCCGGGCACTACCTGGTTGTTCTTACTTCATCGACCGCCGCAACCAATGGGACACTCGATGTGACGCCGGGAAAAGCGCCCGCGGAACTGAGTTTCCTCGCGGAGCCTTCCCGCCTTCCCGTCGACCTGAAGAGCGGCATTACCGGCGCTGTGTATGTGTTTGACGCTTATCGCAACCTGATCGTGACGCCGGCAACCATCTCGTTCGAGCTTGCGAGCCCGGGCGGCAGCATGCAGAAGCATTTGGTAGTGACCAAGGATGGCGCTGGCTGGACCGGCATGGACTCCACGGCCCTGCAAGGCACCGATACATTTGTGGCGCGCATCGGTCAGGTGTCCACCACGCGCGTGATAGCGCAAGTGCCGGGCGACCCGTGCGGGCTAAAGATGACGGCCCGGCAGGTAGGCCAGCGGCTTCAGTTGGTCACTGCACCTGTCCGCGACTGCAGAGGCAATGCTGTGCCGGATGGGACGATCGTCACTTTCACGGAGAGCTATCACGGCATTCAGTCGACCGTCGATGTCCCTCTCAAGCGCGGCATTGCGGAAGTGCAAATGCCTGTCGAAAGCGGAGCCACAATCTCCGTTGCGAGCGGAGTCGTGCTGGGGAACCAGATTGGCTGGACAAAATGATCAGTGTGAAGCCACTTCTCCTGCTTTGTGCGGTCTTCAGCACAGCCTCCTGCATGGGCGCAGCGCAGGCAACGGTTCGCGTGGAACCTGCCAATTTGCAGGGGCCAAGAGCACTTGAAAAGCAAACCGCCGCAGCGGCCATCCGCGATTACCTGCAATCCTGGCAAAGCCTCAGTGCCGCACTCGAACAGAATCGTGCGGATCTGCTCAATGCCGATTTTGTTGGAACCGCGAAAGAGAAGCTGACGGACACAATCAAGGAGCAAAAGTCATTTGGGATACACACCCGCTACGTGGATCGCGCTCATGACCTTCAAATTGTCTTCTACTCGCCGGAGGGACTCTCGATTGAGCTCATCGACGAGGTTAAGTACGACGTGGAGGTTCTCCACAAGAACAAATTGACAACAAGGCAGCACATGAGTGCGCGCTATGTCGTCGTCCTTACGCCTGCTGAAGTCCGATGGCGAGTACGGGTATTTCAGGCAGTGCCGGAATGAGGTCCTGGTCACGACTCGGAAGTAAAGGAACCTGCTGAACCGGCAACGGCGCAGGTATGAGATGTCCAGGATCGCAACATACGCAGCAAGTCAGGAGCGGACTATGATCTCAGTGGTCGTACCAATTTATAACGAAGAGGAGCTGATTACGCGGTTCCATGAAGCCGTGGCAATCGCCATGGATGGCGTTGGCTCACCTTGGGAAGTAGTGTATGTCAATGATGGCTCCACTGACTCCTCTCTCCAAATGCTCAGAGACCTGCAGCGCCTTGACCCACATATCGTGGTGGTAGAGCTGTCCCGCAACTGGGGCCACATGGGCGCGATTTCCGCGGGTCTGAAGACAGCACACGGCGCCGCGGTAATCCTGATGGACGGCGATTTCCAGGATCCGCCGGAAGTTTTGCCTGAGCTCATCGATGCGTGGCAAAACGGCGCGGATGTTGTTGTCGCGGTGAGAAGAAGTCGACAGGAGCGGCGCAGAATGCTTGCCTGGCTCTTCCCTCTGTTTTATCGCGTGTTGGGAACTCTCTCCGACTATCCGATCCCGCTCAATGCCGGCATATTCAGCCTCATGAGCCGCAAGACCGTTGATTCAGTGAATGAGATGGAAGAGAAGAACCGCTACCTTCCGGGGTTGCGGGCGTGGGTCGGTTATCGCAACACGGTTATCTTTTATGATCGGCAGGATCGGTTGGCGGGAGACGGAAAGCTCTCGTTCTTGAGTCGGATAAAGTACGCCATGGACGCGATCACCAGCTTCAGCTACAAGCCGCTGCGGCTCAGCTTCGCGCTGTTTGCTTTCGCAAGCCTTATGGCCGCGTTCCTGGGGATCTGCATGTTGCTCTCAAGGGACCCGGTGTTGGCAGTGGGGTGTGGTGTGGCGGCTACTGTGTTTTTCGTTGGAGGTTTACTGCTGCTGTGCCTTGGCGTGCTGGGAGAGTATGTTGGGCGAGTGTACGACGAAGTTCGTGGCAGGCCACTTTCCATCATTAGTACAGTCCACCGCTCCCCGGCCATGATTGTGCCTCAATTCGGAAGGATGACAATGCAAGTTGAAGCTCATCAGGGCCGAGAAACAATTGACGCTGCGTAAGTGATTGGGGCATCTCCGGCGGGTGCCTCGGATGTCTGTTGCGCGCTCTTGCCGGCAATTTGGAAAGTGCGAAAAGCAAGGGCGCAGGATGAGAAAGGCCTCGTCCAGGCTGCCGATGTACAAGCTGAACCCGTTCTTTGAGTCATCAGGTTGTCTACTCAGCGGGACTTCGCATTCACCTTCTATGGCACTGGCCGTGATGCCGCGGACTTCCCCGCTGAAGGGGGCAGAGAGTGCTCCTTCACGCCAGAGGCACAGGAGGGAATACCATCCTCAATCGCAGTGCCTTCCTCGTAGTCGTTCCATGTTTCGATCATTACGAAGGGCAGAAGATTGTCCGGAGAAAACTTCGTACGCCACAAGTTGGAAGTATCAGCAAAGGTCTGGCCGCACCTCGCTGACATGTGCCGGTTAAGGCCCCATGAGGCTTTGCTGTCGTCGAAGCTGGACCATTCTCCTCCAACAATGATTTTGTCGGGAAATTTCGATTGCATCGTCTGATAGAACTCATTCAGATATTGCTCACCCCAGTTGCTTCCATCCGCCATCCATCCCTTTTCTCCGGGGTTGATCCATGCGTAGTAGCCATCGAACGCGTTTGGATAGGGGCCGGGAAGGTTCTCATAGATGAGCCAGGGTGGGTTGCTCCATTTGTTCACCTGAGTACGCACTTTGTTCCAATCTGTGTGCCGCCCTTTCGGAAATATAAAGATCACAGGCCTGCCTTCATAAGTAAGATAGGCCTGATGCCCCGGCGCTTTCGCAGAGAGGTAGGTGTCATGGAACATCTGAAAATCCGCAAGGGCTTCGTCAGTGGCTCCATCCTCGGCGTCGGTTTCGTCATACATCATCGCAATCTTGAACTTCTGTTTGGCTGCCGCCTTCTGCATCAAGGCGTAGTTCTGATCGATGAAGGGCTCGCGGTCTCCATACCAGTCCACCACGAACGCGGAGATGCCCATGGCTTTTGCGCGGCGAATCTGACTGCGGATGACTGCGGGGTCCTGCGACGAGTAGCCGACGGAGATGTGATTGGGAAGCCCAAACCATGCCTCGTACAACGCGATGATTTCTGGTGAATTGCCCACTGCCCTGTGCTTGAGCGGCAGCGCGCGAGCTGTTCCCGGACTGGAGCATCCGTGGGAAAGGACGAGAAGAAGAAGCAGGGTAGTACTTAAACGGCTAATCATAAGCGTATCTATTAGAGTCCATTCGCATGCTCGCGGTTGTCACCATTTCGTCATGAAGCTCAATTCCACGTCGATTGTGAGCAGCCGGAGCGTGAATTCTCGCATCGTATGGTATGCCGCCAAGTGTCCAGCTGTTTCCGCATCTGGTTGCCGATCCATTCCTGCATCGTGAACCAGGAACTTGAGAGTGTGGTGAATGGTTTGACAAGAAGGACGAAGACGCTGCAGTCGCGCATTGTCTCGGGAAGCCTTATATTGCTTTCGGGCTCGAGCCTTACCACTGCAATCAGCCTCGCCTACAACATTGTCGTGGCGCGATTCATCGGCCCCAAGGGATATGGGCAGGCGACTGCCGTCTACACCATTCTCACCCTGATATCTGCGGTCACGCTCTCGTTTCAAATTGTTTCCGCCAAAGTTGTGGCGCGACAGAAGAGTCCTGAGCAGGGCTCCGGGGCCTATCGAATTCTTCATCGAGGCACTTGGGCTGTCGGCATCCTGATTGCGCTCCTCTTGTTGATATTTCAGAGGTCGATCACCGATTATCTGAACCTGCCCAGTCCTGTACTGATCGCGCTCCTAGCCTTAGGCGCAGCCTTCTACATCCCTCTTGGATGCCGGCGAGGATACATCCAGGGCACCTACGGATTTCGTCGCCTTGCAGGCAATCTTGTTCTTGAGGGCGTGGTTCGCCTCGGCGGGTCGCTCATCCTTATCCTGGCCGGCCTGGGCGTCGAAGGCGTGATTGCAGCCAACGCCGCAGCTGTTGCGGTGGCCTATCTTGCGATTGCACCCAAACTGGCGGGCCGGGTTGCGAGCCCGCATCGCCTCTCTTATTTCTTCCGCGAGACAATCCAGGCCCTGATTTTCTTCTCCGGCCAAGTCCTTATCAATAACTGCGACATCGTTCTTGTGAAGCACTTTTTTGCTGCCGAGCAGGCTGGTCTTTACGCGGCGGTGGCCATGGTGGGCCGCGTGATATTTGCCTTTTCTTCGGCGGTCGTGAACAGCATGTTTCCGCTGGTTGCGGGTACTCGCGATGAGGAGAGAAAGGATCTCAAGGTCATCGCAACGTGTCTCATGTTGGTATTGGGTATAGGATCCGTCTTAGCTTTCGGTTTGAGCATCGCACCTGCACGTCTCTGGACAACGCTCTTCGGCTCTGGATTCGAAATAGCTGGAAAGTACAACCTTCCGTACCTTCTCGCGCTGTATGCCATTACTACAGTTGTCTACTCGCTCAGTGTGGTCATCATTACCTTCGAAATGTCCTACAAGATTGCCAATGCGAGCTGGGTGCAGCTGGTTTTCAGCGGAATTGTGATTGCCGGCATTGCCCGTTACCACTCGTCGCTACGTGAGGTCATCCTGGTGCAGCTGATCCTGATGACTATTCTGCTCATCTATGTCGCAATTCCATTTCTGGTTGAATTGCTCGGCAAACAGGAGCCACCGCGAGAGGCTGGCATTGTACGCCCTTTCAGACTCATCCGGCGCGTATCAGAAGATGAAGTGATTGCGGAGTTCTTGAAGTCTGACTTCCACGCGCCCGCATTCGAGGAGTATCGGGAGAGTTTGGGCGAAGTTGTCAGCAATCCTCATCTGGACAATGCGCAGGAGAATGCAAAGCGGCGCGCCCTGCTGTTCATTCGGCATCTTTCGTTGTGGAAGGAGATCCCGCCCGAAACGGAATGGTATGAGGTGGAGATCACGCCAGCGGACGTCAGCCAGATAAGGGTATTTCCACGGGCCCAGTGGAGAAAACTCGCGCGAGGCAACTTTTCACTCACTAAAGTTGCTGAAGGTATTCGCATGCAGCCACACCTGGTCGACACACCGTTCTTGTCTAAAATTTCCGATATTCGGAATCAACTTCTTCTGGAAGAGTCACAATTCGGCGCCGTTATTCTGATTGGACTGAACGATAGTGAGCCAATGACGGTTCTGGATGGGAATCATCGCCTGGCAGCCGCAATGAGCGCATCGCCAAACAGGTTGGAGAAACTGCGCTTCTTGTGTGGACTCTCGCCACGAATGAGCGAGTGCTGCTGGTACAACACAAACCTTGTCACATTGTTCCGCTATGCGCGGAACATGTTTGTACTCGCAAGGCGAGATCCTGAAGATGAGCTTGCACGGCTTTTATAGGCCGGGAAAACCGAGACGCAGAGGAAGATGCCGAACGGAGAGAACTCGTGGCTCCAGCGCTGTGATGGAGGATGGTCTCTTTTGGACAGTATGCGGCTACGACGCTCAGGCAGAATGGGGGTATGACATTCCAAGGTTGTGGCGTAGTGGTGAAGCAGGTGCCGGAAACGGTGAACAAAAAGTGCGGACGCCGCTTTTTCAACGAACTGGAAAGCTGCATGAATATTGACCACCCCTCCATCGTCTTCGATTGCTCCAGAGTGCGGCAGATGGACAAGGCCGCAGTCTACTTGCTTCTGTGCTGCCTGGAAGAAGCCATGAAGCGCAATGGCGATGTCAAACTCGCAGGAATTCCCTCCGGGGCGCGAACGCAACTGGAACTGACTGGGGCGCATCGTCTCTTTGAGATGTTTGACACCGATGCAGAGGCGGTAAGTAGCTTCCGCCAACTACCGCCTCGTGCGGTCTCGAACCGATTTGAGACGGGTAGCTTGCTTCGAAGCTCTGTGAATGCAGCTTGACCGCACTGCAATGCGGGCTGGGCGCGCACGCTATGACAAGGATCGCGAATTGATGAGAAGATCGCGTTACCGGTTGAAGATAGAGATCGCATGCTGCCTTGTGCTGTTGCTCGTGTTGCCCACTGTAGATGCGGCCCAGGCCCCGTCTCAGCAAGCGAATGGCGGACAGGCTGCGCCGGCCGCCACCTCCGCGCAAAGCCGGACGCAAGACCCGGTTGGCCAGGCCCCGAAGCCAGTCGCAGCCACCAGCCAGCCTGAAGTGAATTACCCGGACAATCCGGAGCCTGCGCTTTCGCAGCCAGCCGGTCAGAGTGGACAGTCCAGCGGCACGCAAACAGAATCGGGGCCGCCTCAACAAGAGTCTGTCCAGAAGCCTGTTGGCACGGCCGCGGCGCCTTATGAGAAGGCTACGGGCGTTGCAGCATCCAGGCCGGCCGGAGCTGTGATTGCGCCCGCAAAACAGCGGCGAGTTCGATCCATCCTGATCAGGGTTGGAATCGTGGTGGGTGCGGCCGTCGCCGTGGGAACGGTTGTGGCACTCTCCCACGGAAGCCCCAGCCGGTCAAACTGACATGAATACAAAGGCATTCAAGGCCCCCTGGAGCATCGTGATGACCGCTCGGCCTGTGAACGTCGACACTCAGTTTGTAAGCTTCTCCGGAATGGATGGCGCAGGAAAGAGCACACAGATCGAAGCCCTTCGCGCGCAGATCGAGCGGGACGGCCTGCGCGTGTTGCTGATCAGGTTCTGGGATGACGTTGCGCCGCTGACGAAGTTTAGGGAATTGACCGGGCACGCTCTTTTCAAGGGAGACAAGGGAGTTGGAACTCCATCCGCCCCGGTCAATCGGCGAGACAAGAATGTAAGGTCATCCCCGATGACAGTTGTGCGGCTGTTCCTGTACGGCATCGACGCCTGCTCACTTCGCGCAGCGGTGAAAAGAGCATTGCGCTCAAATGCGGATCTGGTTATTTTTGACCGCTATATATATGACGAGCTTGCCAATCTTCCGCTGGCCAACATAGCGATTCGAGCCTATGTCTGGCTGATCATGAAAGTGGTTCCCAGGCCGGACATCAGCTATCTGCTCGACGCGGACCCGGTGAATGCGCGTGAGAGAAAGCCTGAGTACCCTCTTGAGTTCCTGCATGCCAACCGCTGCTCGTATCAGACTCTGGTTGAACTGATTGGCGGCATCACCATCATTGACGCCATGCCAATCCGGGAAGTTGAGCAATCCATCTTGAGCTGCGCACGCCAGAGGCTTTCATTCAGAGACGGTCGACAGATCATTGGCGTTGGGCATTTGCTGGATGAGGAAGCAAAATCGCCCAGCGCCTCCTGATGTGCCACGCGGCCAGCCGGGCCCAATGAATATTAAAGCCAGTCATTGCCGGTCAGATTGTCGCCCGGTTGCTCTCTACCAGTACGTGAACTTCAGATTGTCCACATAGGTGGTGTTGGACGACATCTTGGAGTTCCCGTCCATCTGATAGTTCAGCGTGATTCCCCACCAATTCGTCGGAACCGTGAACGGGGCATAGGTCCTGTCGATCACGGATGTGACGCCATTGAGCGTGATCGAATGATAGAGGAGCGTGTTGTTCGATTGGCGCTGGGCCTGGACCGTGACATGATTCCAGCCGTTGTTGATGAGGTTACAGGGAACGCCGGATGAAACCCAATGTGCGCTGACGTTGTCCCATATATCCCATACCTTGCCACCGAGATAGTTGCATTGGGTACCCCATATCATGCCTGCGCCATTCATATACATGCTGATGTCAAATTCCAGTACCTGAGTGACAGATGCATTGGTCACGAAGAAGTCGGCGTCGTAGGTAAAGTAGTGCAGCGAGGGAAGCAGCGTGTGGCCTGTATCGGGAATGCCCTGGGTTGAGAATTGGCCGATTACGGGATTGGACCATAGAACATCGGCGTAGGGCGTGCTTCCACCGATATTGAATCGGCTCGCGTTGCCGCTCAACGACGGCGAGCTCTGATGCTGCCACATGGACCAGTTGACCCCGCTGCAATTCGAGGTACAGATGTCGTAATTCGGTGCGAATTCTCCCCAATTTTTCCAACCGCCGCTGGCCTGGATGTTGTTGAGAACCTTTCCGGAGCCTTGGACTGTGACGGTGACAGGCGTGTAGGAGGCCCCGCCACAGTAGTCCCATTCTTCCACAACGGCATGCTGCGTTCCCGAGCCTAGATTCAATTGCGTGTTTAAGCTGGCTCCGTTTTTGACTACCTCGAGCTGGTTGTTCACATAGACGCCCATCGACGCTATACCTTTTGAACACGCGCTCGTGGCTGTCGCGACGAAATTGGCTGGACTGCTCACCGTACTGTTATTGGCCGGCGAAGTCACGAAGACGCCTGACTGGCCACTTACCGTGATCGTCATTGGTACGAAGGTAGCCCCGCCGCAATAATCCCACTCTTCGACGACTGTACTGTGCTTACCCGCATCCACTGAGAGTGTCGTGTTTAGCTTGGTTCCGTTCACGACATAGAGCAATTTGTAGTCGACGTAAACACCCATGGATGCCACGCCCTTTGAGCAGGTAGTGGTTGTTGCGCTAGCGGAGTAGGCAACACTTGAGCTAAGTGTCGCGCCATTCTGCGGACTGCTCACAGACACCGTTGCGAAGGCGGGTGCAGCGAACAGAAAGACCAAAGCTATCGTGGGGAAGAGTGTTTTCACGAATCCGCCTTTTCATGAATTCAGATCCCAAGAAACTGAAAATTGCCGCAAAGTCTCTTTCGCTGCGTAGTGGCAGCACGGAGACAAGATGAATCACTCGTCCAGGACCTGTTCTGGGCGCAACAAGGCAGCACGCATCGCGCCTTGATTGGACTCAGCAACGTCTATGTTGTTCGGATTCTCGGCGGCTGCGGAGGCCGTGCCTCTCTAGAATGCCCAACCGATATTCGGATCGATTCGGAGTTCGCTGAATGATTCCATGATTCGGTCTCTCAAAAAATACCGCCCCATTCAGGAATCTCAGCACCGCTCTCGGAATCTCACCGCATAGGCAACGAAAATTTAGGTGTTCAAATTTGACCTATATCTGAGGTCAGGATACACGCTCTTGGGAGGAAGTCAAGCCACTTTCGTGCACACAGGCAGATAAATTGCAGTTGCCCAAAGGACTATTTCGGCATTTGCGTCTCATTGGTTGCAGACCTCTGCTTCCCCCTGAATGTCAGCGCACTCTCCGGCGCAGGTAGCCGCGTCACTTATGTCACGCGTGGGCCGCTTTGGAACTCATGCGCGCAAAGGACGCCTTGGAAGACTTCACTCTGAGACGGCAGCGGGGATAGTCATCGTGTATCGTGCCAACAACATCCATGTCACAGGCCAGAAGGTTTGCTGCACGCACACGCAGCATCGAATGCTCCGAGAACAGTGCGCGCTGCGCCGCGACTGATTCGCCGGGAACGGCGAATTGCGTACTTCAAATCATGCTTCCGACAGGTGAAAACCTGCCGCCGGTCGAGCAAAATCGCCCGGTACGCAAGCAGCTCTCATGACAATGTTGCCTGGGATGATTCGAATGACACTCCGCGGCTAATGCTGCGGATTTTCCTGCTGCTGCTGCTGGTCCTGTATGTGTTGGAGCCGGTCCAAAGTGTTTTGTGCGCGTGTAGCGTCGTCCTTGTCGTCTAAAGAGGGAACGGGAGCGATGGCGCCTGGACCTAAGGCATTTGGATCGGATGGATCTGCCTCGGACTCTGACTGTTCCCCGGCGCCGCGTCCAGCGGTGGGAGCCGAAGTTGGATAAACGGCGGTGATTCCAGGAGCATTAGGGGCCATTCCAGGAGCATTAGGGACCGGAGGAGGATTGGCGTCCCTCGCCGTGAGAATCAGCGCGCGAGGCGGGGCTCCGTCGGCACCGCCCACGATGATGAAGTTGTAATCGGAGCCGGTAAGAAGATCAGTAAGGACGTCACGCGCATTGCCTGGGCCATAAACGCCAAAGATATGCAGTCCCTTGTCCAGCCCATGGATGCTCATTCCGCTGATCTTAGAAACTTGCTGAAGGATTTGGCTGAGGTTTGAATTATTCGCCACTATCGCCAGCTTTCCATCTCTTAGGGTCACAGTAGCGGGCTGTATGGCGTGACTGTATGGAAGCGGCAATGTTTTCGTTGATTTGCCCGCGGTCGCTGCCGGGTGTTGGCGAGCAGACCCGGATGCTTGAGGCGTCGCATGAGATTCGCCCATGGCCACAGGCGGATGAGCTGCATTTGCTGTGGGGCGAGGCAGCTGCGCCTGCTGCGCTGAACCGGAATTTGCGAAACAGAGCAAAAGTGCACAGCAACTGAAGATCATTGCCGGGTTCCTGAACAGCGTCTTTTCACCCACGACGAAATACATAAGTAATTCCTCTTCGGGTGCTATAAGTGAACGCCCTATTTGCATCATATATCAGTAAGCGTGCAAAGTTTGCTCATCGCAGGCTGAATGCACCTTAGAGGCTGCAGCCATGGTACTTAGACCTATCAATGTGCAACATACCGTGACCCTGTGCCTGGCAATTGCAATCTGCATGATGACGAGGGACGCAGGAGCGGCTACCTGCAAGACGCAGTCGCAAATGACGACTGCGCAGCGCGATGAATTGTCGACGGCTGCCCGCGCCATTCTCGGCCAGGTGCAAAGCGGGGATGTGCAGGCTCTTCGGTCGAATACAATTCCGGCGGTTGCCGCGGATTTTGGCGGCATTGCCAGTTCGGTCGACAGTTTGAAACCGCTGGTGCGACAAGCATCCATTACGATCGATGCCCTGTTTGCGCTGGACGCCACGCCGGACTCGTTGGGCGCTGCGCGAACGGATTTCTTCTGCGGTTCACCCCTGGTGGTGTTGAACTTTACCAACCTTCCCCCTGGAAGCTATGCATTGATCATCGTTCACGCCACGGGCGTGCCGCTTCCGCAGCAGATTTCGCTGATTCTGTCTGAGACTGCCCCGCATCACTGGATGCTGGCTGGTTTCTTCAACAGACCTATGTTGGAGGCAGGTCACGACGGCCTCTGGTACTGGGTGCGGGCGCGCACGTATACACAGCGGAGCATGAATTGGAATGCGTGGCTCTACTACCGCGTGGCTGCCTATGTACTGGACCCGGTGGACTTCCTATCCAGTCCGAACCTCGAGAAACTGCAGCATGAAGAGAACCGTATCCGTCCCGAAGGTCTTCCCGGCGTCAAGCCCGTGGTGCTCGTTGCGCACGGGTCTTCCTTTCAAGTGACGGCGATAGAACCTACAGCAGTCTTTGGCACGCTGGACCTGGAGGTCCATTACACTCCTGACGCCGCGCAGGCAGCCCAGCTGCGCGATGCATCCACTGCGCGCATGCAGGTGACGGAAGTGATGGCAGCGCTGCTTGCGCTGCATCCTGAGCTGCATGACGCCTTCCATGGCATCTGGGTGCGGGCCGATGGGGCCTCTGCCTCTCTCTTTTCATTGGAATTGCCAATGGACCAGATTGCTTCCGGAATTGAGCCGATGGCGTCAGGTTCGCACGACGTGACGCCATAGGGGCCAGGCGCCCAAGGAGAATGCCGACCGCTCAAGCATTACGAATCACGCGCATCATCCTCTGTGGCGCGCATTCGCATTCCATTCACGCAGCGAAAGCTGCCCGATCAGGATCCAGGTCAATTCTCATGCATTTCACCGGCCTCTCCATAGCGCGCACCATCCGGCTCTCTTCTGTGGCGGCCGTGGTTCTGTTTGGCTGCCACAGTTCAACATTGCTTTGCCAGACCGAGCCTTCTGCGCCGTTGCAGGCAGAACCCGTTTCGCCCGCCGCCTTGCAAAACAACCCCACACATCCTGAGGTTCAGCCGCGCCTGGATATAGACCGCGACCCGATTCCGTCGCCCGACCCTGAAGGCAATGCATCCACCGGCACAGCATCGCCGCTGACGCCAGGCGGCCCTGGCGAAATTATAAAAAGGAAGGACGGAATGTACACCATGCACCAGGACGTGGATGAGGTTCTGTTGTCCTGTGTGGTGGTAGACGAGAAAGGCCGATTGATGCTCGATTTGAAGCGCGGCGACTTCCACGTATGGGAAGATGGCGTACCGCAAACCGTCACCTCTTTTCTCCACATGGACCAGCCCGTGTCGTTGGGCATTCTGGTTGATAACTCGGGCTCGATGCGCGACAAGCGTGCGGCGGTGAATGAGGCTGCCTTGAATCTCTTGAAGGCGTCAAACCCGAAGGATAAGACGTTTATCGTGAATTTTTCTGATCGCGCCTTCCTTGATCAGGGCTTTACCTCGAATGTCGCCGCGTTGAATCGTGGACTCTCTCGCTTTGACTCCCGGGGCACCACAGCCATGTACGACGCTGTGGCCGCGGCGGCGGACGAATTGACCAGGCACGGAAAGCTCCCCAAGCAGGTGCTGCTGGTCATCACGGACGGAGCGGATAACGCGTCACATCTTGACCTGGAACAAGCGATCCGTCGTGTGCAGAACCTGGGGGGACCGGTTGTGTATACGATTGGCCTGCTCTTTGGGACCGACAAGGAGGAAGCGGATCGGGCGAGGACCGCACTGGAGAAGCTGTCGAATGAGACGGGCGGGATCGCCTACTTCCCGCGCTCCCTGCAGGATGTGGATGCCATTGCGGCGGAGGTGGCCCAAGATATTCGAGACCAATACACCGTCGGCTATCACTCAACGGATCCGTTCAGCCGGGGCGGTTACCGGGTAGTGCACGTCGAAGCGACGGCGCCGAAACACGGCAGGATGGTGGTAAGGACGCACAGGGGCTACTACGCCAAGAAGACCACTGCTCTGCACGCGCAAACGGCTCAGGACGTCGCGCCGCAATAGGACTCAATTCCTAAACGGTATCAGGGGATGGCCGCATCCTGTTTAGGAGTGCGCTGTGCGGTGCGAACTGAATCGACGGCACGAGGCCTGTGAAAAATAAATGGATGGAGTATGCAACCATCCGCAGATCAATGCAGATGGAAGGCCACGTCGATCACGATCTGCACCGGTACCGCATGTCCCTGGTACATGGCCGGCCTGAATCTGTACTGCCTTACCGCATCGAGAGCCTTCTCCTCCAACCCCATGCCAAGATGACTTGCCAGCCGAACGCTTTGCGGATTGCCTTGCGAATCGACGATTAGCTTGATTGAAACGTTGCCCTGGTAATTCGCGCGGCGAGCTTCCTCGGTGAACTCCGGATCGACAGAGTGAATAAGCTGCGGTGCGCTCACGCCTCCGCCCACGCTCATAAGGCCGCCACCGTATCCGCCACCGCTGCCCGGTCCGGCTCCGATGCCGCTTCCCGAGCCAATGCCGCCGCCCGCGCCCTGGCCAAATCCAGAACCACTGCCACTGCCCTGCGAGGCAAGCGCGATTTGGGGCGATTGGGCCATGCCGATTGTGGGCATACTACTGTTATCTGGAAGCTTCAACATGGCAGTTGGCTCGACCCCCAGTTTTGGCCGTTCGATTCTGACAATCTGGGGTGGGGTGATCTGAATCTTCGCAACCAGTGGTGCATGCCCCTTGCTGGGCTCGACCAATTCGTGCGCGCCACCGCCGCCACCGCCGCCCATCGGCTTTGCGACCGGCAAGGTGATGGGAGGAATATAAATTTTCAGGTCCATCGGCGTGACGATAGTCGTTGGTTGTGGCGTTGCGCTTGTATGCACTTTTAGCGCCAGCGCCAGCACCAGAGCGATACCCGCCACATGGATCGCGAAGGAGATGGCTCTGGATTTTTTGTCACTCTTGAAGACCAATGGATCGATGGCGAAGATGGGCCGCGCAGTCGCACCCAGCGGATCAAGCCGTCTTGATGAGTAAGCACCCTGAAGGCCAGGCCTAGGGTTTGGCCCGACCGCTGTCCGCGGGAATACATCTGCGTTCTGCAGCATGCCCTCGGAAACCGTGGTAGACATAAAACTGCGTGACGTTTGCTTTGAATTCGAAGTGGATAGCTTGTCCATACATGTTTGCCGGAACGATCGAGTCCAGGCATCTCCTCGCTTGGTTGATTGCGGATTGACCAGTATCGGCCTCATGGTTGTCTTGCCTGTCATGAAATCCGAAGATCAAAGCAATCGGATGATGAGGCCAGTTCTTATCGCTCTCCCAATCGAACTTCCGGCTCTGCTCTACCCTGAGCCGGCATCGGACCTCAATGGCGGTTTACCAAATTCCCTTATCGCTCCCTGTGATTTTTTGTCCCACCAGCGCCGCCGTGGCCAGACATGGCAAGAGGCTTAGCCGTGCGCTGTTCAGCAATTCCTGCCGTCGCAGCAGGCCAAGCATTTGAGACCCGTAGAGCCGGGCCGATTGCGGCATGATAGGAACACGCAGAAACTCCCGGGCATAAAAGACATCGTCGCCGCCAAAGCGGGCCGCATCGCTCACCAGCTGCGGCAGAGCGAGCCCGGTTCCCCGGTACTTCCTCACGTAGTCCGACACAATCACCAGATAGGTCGCCACCCCTTCCCAGATGCCGGCGGCGGTTGCAGAAGAGCGCAAGTCCATGTAGTCAATGTCTCCGGCCTCCGACAGCGCGGTTGTATCCACGATGTCGCACAACCTGAAGTAGAAATGGCGGTACATGCGCTGCAACGTCGATATCATCAGGCGATCCGATGCGGACGGAACCCGAAACGTCTGGCCGTCAAGCACGATCTGCCGGGTGCGCGCCGGGAGATGCGCTGCGATTGCAACCTGTTCCCCGGTCTGTCCCAGGCGCCCCATGTGGATTTCGACGGCTTCCGGCAGTCCGGGAATATAGAAATTCCATTTCCGCGCCAGGCGGTCTCCCCAGCTTCGCGGGCCGACCTTCGCGTCAAAACATTTCCTCATCAAATTGAGTACGTCTGACGAATCCGCGTTGGTGTAGAGATCGAGGTCACTGCCAAGGTCGGGCCAATGATCAAGCGATTTGATCACCGCAACGTCAAAATTCTGCGATTGGAACTGTGCGCAAATCACTTGCATGAAGGGGAGGGCTGTGGAGATCCGCGTCCGTTCCGCGGCCAGCGCGGTTTGCGCCCACTCGATGCGCATGGCGTCTTCTGCTTCATCTGTCAAATTGAGAAAGGCTTCCAGGCCCCGCACAATCACGTGATTTGCGCTCGCCAGGCTGACAAGCTCGTCGAATTGCGCGCGGCTTATGCATTGAATCTCCAGTTTCAGCCGGGCAACCACGGATGATTCACGCTCGCCTGGTCGTGGAACGAGCAGAAGGCGGGAAAGGAAGTTCATCAGGTGATGAGAGGGAGACTGAGTGGCTTGCTTGGTCATGGGTGGCGGATTCCTTGGTAAAGCGTGTGAGGCTGCAAGGCCGAGCACTATCGCAGCGGCGGAAGATTCGTGGACGAGGGTTTTGCCGGCGCTGCGGTGGTGTCTCCATCGGTCCCATTGCCGCGAGGTATCAGTACAATCGGAGCTGTTTGCCGGCGTCGCTCCTGGCTGTATATTTCCAACTTGTCACCCACTACGACGTCGCTCGCAGTCGCCACGCTGGAAAGCTTCTTGCCTTCCGCAGTAGACTGTGTCGCCAGTCCAATGCGCGAGCTGGAACCGCTTGCCTTTCGGGCATTTTGATAGAAGTCCTGCGCGCTTTCGAGATCCCCATCCATCTCCGCGACGTATCCGCGATTGTTAAGAGTAAAAGCGCTGGACGGATCGAGCGAGTAGGCCCGGAGAAAGTCTTTCCTGGCGGCCTGCCAATCGTTTTGATTGATGGCGGAAACGCCGCGCAGGGTCAGCGTGACGGCGTTCATCTCTGCACTGTCCAGTTTTTTCATCCGCTCAGCAAGCCGATGCGCACTCGCTTGAGCGACGACACTGACCGCCTTTCCTCGCCAGGCACGGTCCTGGGTAACGGCCGCGGATTGCAAGGAGTGCGTTTCAGCGGCCAGGGTGTAAGACCTCAGCGCGCTGTAATAATCGCCAATCGTTTCCTCGGCTACTCCCAGATTGTTTAGTGTGAAGGGATTGTGCGCATCAAGCGAGAGCGCCTTGCGCAGCAGAGCAACGGCTTCAAACCCGCGATGGTTCGCCAGAAGGAACATTGCCTCCACATTCATGCGATTCACCCGCATGGGAACGTCCTGCAGATTATCGACTGCCATCTGCATTGGCTTTCCTTCAAGTTGCTTCGCATTGCTCTGGTCGATGGTTGCGCTGCTCCCCTGTGCCGCCGCCAGGGCATAAAACCTTTGCGCACGTGTCAATTCACCCTGCAGCTCAGAGATGTAGCCAAGATTGTTCAAGGTAAAAGGGTCGGCAGGATCAAAAAGATATGCCTTATAGAACAGTGTTGCCGCTTTGTTGAATTGCTGCTTTCTTACCGCCTCCACGCCCTCACGATTCAGACGCTGCACGGGAGTTAGCTCGCTGTGCCTCGGAATGGTAATTCTCAGGTTCTCTCCCGCCCATGCGGCAGGAGACGTTGCGACCAACATGAGCGCAATTACCGCATACATTCTTCGCCCCATCATTACGCTCATATCTCTCCTTCACGCGGATCCTGGAGAATCGCGTTAAACGCACATGAATTGAGATGCGCGTGGCTGAAGGCAGTTGCTAGCGGGCGGCGCAGTATTTTGTTCTTTTCATGCTCCGCTTCGTACCACCGGGACTCGATTGCCAACATCACACTCTTAGGCCGGTTTAATTGCAGCTGACACGGGATGTGCAGTGATGACAAGAGTTCTCGCGGTAGTCGTATTTGGCGGCGCGTTGTGCGCTCAACTTGCTGTCGCAGGTGCAACGTCTGGGCAGTTGCCTGGATCACAGAACTTGAAGCCGGCAAAAGCCTCAGGAAACTATTCCGACCTGCCGCCGGCGCCTGGTGGCAAGAGCACCGTCATAGGCGGCGAGATTACCCGCATTGATCACGTCCGCGATGAACTTACGCTCAAAGTCTTCGGTCAACGCTCCACAAAAATACTGTTTGACGAACGTACCCTGGTCTACCTTGATGGAAAGAGAGTTTCACTTCGCGATCTCACTTCATCACGGCGCGCCTCGGTGCAAACAACGCTGGATGGGACCAACGTGTTTGCTGTCAGCATTCACATCTTGTCGCAAACGCCAGAAGGTCAGCTCCGGGGAAGCGTACTGAGCTACAACCCGGAAACGAGGGCGTTGACCATCAGCGCGGCCCAAATGCGTGATGCCATTCGGCTGCTTGTGCCTGCGAATACCCCGGTCTTTCGCAAGGGACAGCCCGCATTCTCCTCCGCGCCCTCCGGAACGTCCGATCTGGTCAAGGGCGCACTGGTTACTGTCGCGTTCAAACCGGGCAAGGATGGGCGCGGAGTTGCGAGCCAGGTCGTCATCCTGGCCACTCCCGGAGCCGAATTCGTGTTCAGTGGAAAGCTGTCCTCGCTGGACATGCACACCGGATCGTTGGTTCTGGTGGATCCGCGCGACGATAAGAGCTATCAGATATTCTTCGATTCCGCCCATTTGCCGGCAAGCCAAAATCTGCATGAAGGCGACCACATCAGAGTGAGCGCAACTTTTGACGGCGCTCACTTCGTGGCCGACTCCCTTGCGGTCAACTGAGGCCTCAAGCCCGACGCGCCCCGCGACTTCGTCGATCAAGTCGATCAACTTGACCTGATTGTCTGGGACCTGTGCAAAGGCAGATCCTCTTTTGGGCAGGCCGATCTGCGAGCGGCCTTTGCAGCTTGCGAAGCGAGTGCGCGGCGCAGTACCCGCCGCGCCTTGTGCAGTTGAGACTTGGTGTTGCCGCGGCTGCAATTCAGCATGGTCGAAATCTCAAAATGGTCATAGCCGTGTATATCGTGGAGAAGAAATATCCTCCGATATCCGGGCGCTATCGTCGCAAGAGCGTGTTCGATTGCCAGACGGTCAACCACCCCAGCTTGTGCCAGATCGCGAGTTCCGAAATTGCGTCCGACGCGCTGCTCAGGAGCGCTTTCCATCAGGTGATCAAGTGAAACAGCAACCAAAACGCGCTTGCGCAAATGCATCAACACCGTGTTGACAGCCAACCTGTGCAGCCAGGTGCTGAATGCGGACTCGCCGCGAAACGATGAAAGCTTGCGGTGTACCTGAAGAAAAGTGTCCTGCGTCAGGTCTTCGGCCAGCGAGATATCGCGCACGATGCCCATACAAACTGACAAGACCCGCCTTTTGTGCTGCAGGTAGAGTTCGGAGAACGCCTCCTGATCTCCAGCCCGCGCTCGTGCAACCGCTTCGGCCTCGCTCGCTCTCACCTGAGAGCGCGGTGGTGCGTGCCTAGGTGCAGGAGGGTGAACAGAGTCTTGTAGTGGCATGGGAAGGGTCGAGGTGTGCATGTGCCTCCATCCTGGACCTGGGCCGGGCCCATTCGATCCGTGCTTCTGCTGTGCGCTCTGCCTTCCTCAAAGACTGAGGGAAGCAGCCGAGTTGGAGAACCTAAAAGGCTACAAACAGTTGTGCCGGCTTCTTAACTTCGTTCCGCAACTTTCTTGATCCTGATTGAGTTCCGCCGATGCGGTCCGCTGGTTCTCAGTTGTCCCCAGTCTTGATTTAGTTTCCCATTGACGCAGCCAACCGTCTGAGCGGTATTGCACAGAAGCGTCGGTCTCAGCAACTCGCGGAGTGGTTCTCCTCGTCACTGCGTCCTCAGCGCTGTGTCGAAACAGAACCTCCGCCCTGGTCCGCGGTTGAAATTCATTGCGCAAGCTCCGTTGCGCGCACCACTTGGGCCGGCATCTCGACTCGCAAGCGATACATCTGCCAGCCTGTCTTGCCCGCAGGCAATCCTGCCACTCGCCACTGTCTGCACAAGTCCATGCCGGCCTCGAATCCGCATTGTCCGGAGCGAAAGAAACCAAAGTTCTGCGCCAAAAAGAGGGCTCACTGTTCAATCTGCGGAGGTTGGGCCGAACAAGATGTCAAAACGCAGCCGCATCGCTCCTGCTGGCTCTTCCAAGGTTATCTAAGTAACATGCGAATTGGGTACCTTCGGGGTAGTATCGCCTCATAGGACACAGGAGAGGCGACGAGTATGGTCAAGTTGGACCGTTTCACCCTTTTAATTTGCGCTTCCACAGTTTCGCTTGCGCTTCTCGCTGGCTGCGCCAGCAGCCCTCCTGCTTCGCAGACCGCGTCTGGGAGTTCCGGCACGGGTTCAGGCTCCGGATCCAGTAGCGGAGGCGGCTCGGGAACTGGCCAGCCCCCGCCTGCCCAGAGTAGTGGAACCGTACTCGCCAATCTGCAGACGAGTGCAGGTTGGAACAGTTGGGGCCAGGGGCCGCCCAATTTTGTTGATTGCTCACCCTCCCCCTGCAATGGCTTTCAGTTCTCGCATTCGCCGCACGTCTCTTCACCTTCGCTCAGCGGGAATGCGACAAAATATAACCTTGGGGGCCCAAGCGGCACCACTCACTGGGGCGATGTGCTGTTCTCGCTTCCGGTCATGGGCCAGTTCTCAACGCAAAACCTTCCTGACTCCGATCACACCCTGATCCCCACCTTGCACAACTTCACTTACGATGCCTACTTCTACGTAACCGATCCTGCCATCACCCAGGTACTGGAATTTGACGTGAACATGTACATGAATGGCCTGGGGATGACGTGGGGCACCCAGTGCCGCATCGCGGGCGGGAATGAGTGGGATATTTGGGACAACGTAAATGCACATTGGGTCCCATCCGGCGTGGCCTGCAATCCCATCGCCGACGGCTGGAACCATTTGACAATTCAAGTTCAACGGGGATCCGACAACTCGCTCATCTATCAGTCAATCACGTTGAATGGCGTGGTCGCTAACGTCAACGCCACCTATCCGCCTTTCACAGTTCCAGCCAATTGGTATGGTGTCACAGTGAATTACCAGATGGACGGAAACTACGCTCAATCTCCAAACACCACATACGTGGATAACTTGAGCCTCACATACAGTTAGTGACAATGTGCTTTGGTGCCCGCCGCGATCGCCGATGGGCACCTCGTTTCGCTTGCGCCGGCCCCTTCTCTGGCACAGGCCTCTCGGTCGAATCGACCTGCCCGCTTCCTGTCCGGGTCGGAGAACATGCCTCTGACCTGCCCCCGAAAAACTCTACCAGTCGAAGCTGGAGTTCTCTCGTAATCTAAGCGGGAGGACGGAGCATGAAGAAGAGCCGGTACACGGAAGAGCAGATCATCGGGATACTGAAGCAGCATGAGGCTGGGGTGAAGACGGCAGACCTGTGCCGGGAGCACGGGATCAGCGCGGCGACGTTCTATGGCTGGAAGTCGAAGTACGGCGGGATGGACGTGAGCGAGGCGCAGCGGCTGAGGGCGATGGAGGACGAGAACCGCCGTCTGAAGCTGCTGGTTGCGGAACTGAGCCTTCACGGTGAAGCGCTGAAGACGGTGATAAGAAAAAACGGCTGGAGCTTGCCGGTCTAAGAGGAGATGTTGCGTTCGTCTCGTCGGAGTTCCGATTGAGCGAACGCACGGCCTGCAAGCTGCTGGGTGTGGAGCGGTCGAGCTATCGGTATGAGCCTCGTCCGGACCGCAACATGGAACTGCGCGAAGCGCTGGTGAAGCTGGCTCGGCAGAAGCCGCGTTACGGCTATCGAAGGTTGCACGTGTTGCTCGAACGTAGAGGCCACGAGGTCAACGTGAAGCGTGTTTACCGGTTGTATCTGGAGGAGGGGCTGGCGGTTCGGCGCAGGAAGCGCAAGCATCTGGTGCGAGATCGCGCCCTGGCGCCACGACTGATCCGGCCCAACCAGGAATGGGCGATGGACTTCATCGTCGATGGCCTGGCCACCGGAAGGATGGTGCGCATCCTGAGCGTGGTGGATGCTTACACGCGGGAGTGTCTGGCGCTGGAGGCCGACACCAGCCTGGGATCGGGACGCGTGACGCGGGTTCTGGAGAGATTGATCGAAGAGCGTGGCCGGCCGGAGAACGTGCGCTCGGACAACGGACCTGAGTTCACCTCGCGCCGCATGCTGGGCTGGGCGGAAGACTGGAAGGTTGGACTGGTGCATATCCAGCCGGGAAGGCCGATGCAGAACGGACATGTCGAGAGCTTCCACGGAAGGCTGCGCGACGAATGCCTGAACGCGAGTTGGTTCCGCACGCTGAATGATGTACGAAGCACCCTGGCAAACTGGCGGCAGGAGTATAACTGCGAACGACCGCACAGCTCGCTCAACTACAGGACGCCGGAGGAGTTCCGGCTGAAGGCAGGCTATGCAAATGTGGAAAGCAAAGAACGCTTCCCACATTTACACAGCCTCGACGGCGGCTGCGAG